>QWCK01000985.1_pt1 | contig 45486 bp, 39 predicted proteins | sample 1972571 | NCBI WGS metagenome assembly QWCK01 (sample SAMN09866710, study PRJNA288562) | Human gut metagenome isolate term2_stool, whole genome shotgun sequencing... | isolation source: gut | host: Homo sapiens | place: USA: California | reverse complement strand
GAAAAATTTTGTTGATGAAAATATACAATGAGAGATCTACACCTCTACACGGTCATCCTGAGCGAAGACGACTTTTGTCGTCGAAGTCGAAGGATCTCTATTATATGAAGGGAAGTTAAGGAAGACAGTCACCCTGAGCGGAAAAGCCGAAGGCTCTGTAATCGAACGGGTATAACTCTGGTGGGGTTATGTATGGATGATTGATTTAAATTAAATGCTCTACGTATAGCATGAGATTAATTTAAACGCTATACGTAGAGCATGAGTTTATTTTTGATGCTTTACGTATAGCGTAATAACTATTATTGATTTCATTTGTCTATGTTGGTTAAATATAGGTCAGATCCTTCGACTCCGACGACAAAGTCGTCTTCGCTCAGGATGACCAAAGGGAAAAACTGCCGCTTGATTTTTGTTAATTATTTGCATGATTTAAAGACTTCACGCCTCGAAGCCCTAGCCGAAATCTCTGATTTCGTAGCAGGTCTCGTGCAAAGAGTTACAAAGAAGCCAAACGAAGTGAAGGCTGATTTGTTGAACTCGACTGCCCGGCTGTGGAACCTGGAAGGTTCCGCTACGGGTGTTAATAATATTTGCAGGTACAATTACGCCTTACGGCTAAGTTAATAGAATTTAGCATAAAGGTTGATGGAAGCTGGTAGCTTCCGCTACAAAAATTTTCCACAAAAAATACATGCTATCCGGATAGCATGTATTTTTTATTTTTATATGGGTTTTGCAAATATCATCTTGCCTGCTGAGGTTTGTAGTACTGAGGTGACTTCTACTCGGATTGTATGTCCTATATAATCCTTTCCTTGTTCTACTACTATCATGGTGCCATCATCTAAGTAGCCCAGTCCTTGGTTCATTTCCTTGCCTGCTTTTACTATTAGCACGTCCAATGTTTCTCCTTGGAGATATACTGGTCTTAGTGAGTTTGCTAGGTCGTTTATATTTAGCACTTGTATATTTTGTAATGCTGCAACTTTGTTTAGGTTGTAGTCGTTTGTGACTAGTTTTCCCTTTACGTCTGTTGCAAGTTTTAAAAGTTTCGCATCTACTTCTTTTATGTCATCATATTTTAAATCGGAGATGATGACTTCGATTCCTCTTTCTTCTTGTAGTGATTTTACTATGTCTAGTCCTCTTCTGCCCCTATTTCTCTTTAGTGCGTCAGATGAGTCTGCGATAAATTGCAATTCTTCTAGTACAAACACTGGTATTATAAGAGGTCCTTCTAAGAATCCTGCTTCGACTATTTCTTTTATTCTTCCGTCTATTATGACTGATGTGTCGACTACTTTGGCTACCCCTTTTATCTTGGGTATTTTGATGGTTTCTTGCCTCTTTGTGCTGCCTTTTATCTCTTTAAATTTATCTTGAATCTCATCTAAGTTTTGTGATGCGATTCTAAGTCCAAGATACCCAAACATTCCATAGAGGAGTATGGATATAAATACTCCAAGGTATGGTATTGGTATTAATGAGAGCGGTTGTGTTACAAAAAACGCTAGGAGAAGTCCAAGTAATAGTCCTACAAATTCTGTTATAAGTTCTTGTGGACTCTTCTCTTTTAGTTTTTTATCTAGTACGTTTTGAAACCTTTCAAATGCGTCCAGTGTAGCTTGGGATGAAAATAAAAATATAATTGCAAATATAATAACTATTGTAACCTTAAAGATTACGCTACCTTTGCCGCTAAATGGAAGTTTTATCTGTAACGCTTTTAATATCGTAAGTATAAGATATCCAAACCCCGCTCCTATTATTGTCCATAGTATGGTAAAGATCTTTTTAAATATATTCTCGTTCTTTTTAATAATACTACCCCCTTAACCGAGGATGGCTTCGTCTATTAACTCTTCTGCTTCTTCTGCAGTCTTTTCATATATGAGTGCCATTTCGGATATTATAATTTTCTTTGCATTGTTTAGTAGTTTTCTCTCTCCTGTTGAGAGATTCTTTTCGTGGTCCATCTTAACTAGGCATCTTACTACTTTTGCTATTTCTACAATGTCTCCTGATTTTATTTTTTCTGTGCTAAATCTAAATCTTCTATTCCAATTGCTTGGCATGTCGAGTTTCTTGTCTGACTTCAAAGTCTCTACGACTTCTTCCATCTCATCCATTCCATAGATAGGCCTTACTCCGATTTCTTCTGCCTGTTCTACTGGAACCATGACTTTCATCTCTTGTATAGGCATTTTAAGAATGTAGTAATTTCTGATTTCGCCTAATATTTCTTTCTTTTCAATGTCTACTATAACTCCTGCTCCATGCATCGGATAAACGACTTTGTCACCAATACTGTACATAATCTACCTCCCCTTTATAGTATAACATTAAAATATTTTTTTGTAAATTTAATATGTTATCATATTTTTATACTATATTCAAGTTTATATTCAAATTTACGCCCTTGTTTTATGCTTAATTTCGATGTACTATAATTTTAGGAGGTTGACATGAATTTAGAATTAGAAAGAAAATCAATTTGGCAACAAATAGACGATGCTGAATTAAAAGAAATTAATGAATACGGAGAAAGATATAAAGATTTCTTAGACAAGTGCAAGACTGAAAGAGAATGTGTAGACTTCATCGAAAAGAAGGCTATTGAACACGGCTATGTTTCTCTTGATGAAGCTATCAAAACTCCTGTTAAAGCTGGAGATAAGATCTATATCAATTTTAGAAATAAAGCCATCGCACTTTTCCTAATCGGTAAGGAATGTATGACTAAGGGTATGAACATCGTTGGTTCTCACATCGACGTGCCTAGACTTGATATTAAACCTACTCCTATCTATGAAGATTCTGAGCTTGCTCTTATGAAGACTCATTACTACGGTGGAGTTAAGAAATACCAATGGCCTACTATCCAGCTTGCTATGCACGGATACGTTAAGACTAAGGATGGTAAAGAAATAAACATAGTTATCGGCGAAGATGACAATGATCCTGTGTTTTACATCACTGATCTTCTTCCACACCTTGGAAAAGATCAAGCTAAGGGAACTCTTGCTGAAGGTATCCCTGCCGAAAGTCTAAATGTGGTTATCGGCCATTCAAGCTATGGAATTTCTGAAAAAGAAAATCCTATTAAGAAAAATATTTTAAAATTAATCCACGATAAATATGGAATCGTTGAAGAAGATTTCATCTCTAGTGAAATCGAAATGGTTCCTCAAGCTAAGGCTAGAGATATCGGATTTGACAGAGCAATGATTGCTGCTCACGGTCACGACGACAGAGTTTGCTCTTATGCAAACCTAGAAGCTATTCTTAAACTTGAAGAAGTTGAAACTACTGCAGTTTCTCTATTCGTTGACAAGGAAGAAATCGGTTCTTACGGTAATGCTTCTATGTCTTCAGCTTTCTTTGAAAATGCTGTTGCAGAAATCCTAGCTTCAAGAGGAGATTACTCAGATATCTTTACTAGAAGAGCTATGCAAAACTCTAAGATTCTTTCTGCAGACGTAAGTGCTGCTGTGGATCCTGACTTCAAAGATGTAAATGATCCTCATAATGCAGCTCTAGTTGGATACGGTATTGGCGTTACTAAGTACACCGGTGCTAGAGGTAAAGGCGGATGCAACGATGCAAACCCAGAATTCATCGCTGAAATCAGAAAGAAATTCGACGACAATGGAGTTATTTGGCAAACTTGCGAACTTGGTAAGGCTGACCAAGGTGGTGGAGGAACCATCGCTGCAGAAATTGCAAAATACGGTTGCGAAGTACTAGACTGTGGAACTGCTATGCTTTCAATGCACGCTCCTGTTGAACTAGTTTCAAAGGCTGACTGCTACATGACAGCTAAAGCTTACCACACATTCTTAAAATAATATATTTTAGTAGATAAAGCCCAGGGTACTGGGTTTTATTTTTTTGTAGATTTATGGAGGTGGTCATAATTTGTCGCTTTTATTTGCCGGTTTTAACTTTCCTACCTTAATTTGCCGATTTTGATTTGCCAATTATATTTTCAAAAAATAAAAAATGGAGGTCTCCCTCCATCTTATAAAATATTATTTTCTCTTGTGATCTGTTCCTATCGCCATGAAATAATAGATATTTCCATTGAACTCGAACTTTCCTATCTCTTCCATGCCTACCTTCTTGGTGTGAGCGGAGTAGGATCTTGGGTTCACCGTGTTTATAAATGTTGCCATAATCGGAAATCTATCCATGCTTTCAAGTGACTTGAAGAACACTTCTTCGAAGACGCCTTGTCCTCTTACAGATTCATCTACACAAACGGGACCGTATTGATAGGAGTTTTCTACGCTTAATCTTTCTCCTTCAAATGAATAATCTGGCAAGATTTCGATCATGTATTTAAAGAGTGGCCACTGTGACCAATATTCCCATGGCGCTGCAAAGGCAAATGACAATAGTTTTTCTCCTTCTTCTGCGATTACAACTCCACTTTCTTTTTCGATTAAATCTTTAAGCTGCTCTCTAGTTATATTCGTCGTTACAAATCCGTTTGTCCTATCCACCACATTGTCGGCGTGATTTTCTTTTAAGAGTTTAAGCACTCTATCTATGTCTTTTACTTCTGCAAATCTTACTTCCATAATCTCTCCTTAGTATTCATAGACTGTATTCTTTTTATAAATTTCTGTCCAACTTGGTTGACTTAATAAATCTTTCGCATCTGGGTTGTAAAGGCTGTCGTATAGCTTCATTTGGAAATCTTCGTCTGTCATTCTCTCATCGGATAGGAATTCGTAGTATGAGTACACTGGACCTGTTCCCATTATTACCTTGTCTCCTATTTGATAGACTACATACATTGCTTGCGCCATTCCAGAACCTACTTCCAAATATTTACTAGGTTCAACTCCAACTACATTTTCCACAGTCACCATAAGATCTGCCACAGTTGCCATATTTCTATCAGCCTGCTCTTCTATTTCATTGAAGAATTCAACCTTTTCATCGACGAATTTAATAAATATATTTTCCATTTCTCCGCCGATATAGAATAGTCTTTCTTGATCTTTATCGTCAAGAGTTTCGTTTTTAAGTTCGGTTACGCTTACCTTTCTTAAAAAATCTACCATATCAATAAAATTATTCATATTCTTTTCATTGGCTTCAGTAAGAAGTTCTCTATCTTTTAAATTTTCCTTCAGATACTTCATGGTCCAGATCATCCTGTCATAGAGATGAACGCGAGGTTCCACGTAAGACTTAGGCATTTCATGCTCTTCCTCTCCGCCGCCACCCATTTCTGCTCCTGCTTGCTTGCCGTATAGGATGGTATCGTGCTTAAGTTGTGCCCATGATCCAAGTTGTGAGTTTATATCTTTAAACGCCCACGCTTTTGACTTCATAAATTCAGGGATGCTTCCTGGTATTTCTTCTTCGTAGGATTTAAGCATCCAAAGCCATGAACGGTAGACATTCTTCCTTCCTTCTTTTTCGTCGTCAAGCACCTTCACCATGTCCTTAGCTTCTTTATACTTCTTTTCAAATTCATCCCACTTTTTGTTCTGTTCATCAGAAAGGACCATTTCTTCTGCAGTCTTGCTTCCAAGAAGAGCAGCAATATCAAGACCTGAGTAAACTGGACGTTTAGAAGGTCTATTTGCATCTAGCAAGTTTTGTGCCCACACATTGTCAAGCACTGCCCTTTGTGGCATAAATCTAAATGAAGTATCTTCGTAGTACTGGATCTTTGGCTTTGGAAGTTTGTCCAAGGTCTTGTGAACCTTTTTTAAATTCTTTTCGTTTCCAAGTTCGTCCACATCTGTATCTTTGTCAAAATGACTGAAGTAGACTTGACCCATTAGGTAAGGATCCACATCTTCAGAGTTTTCTACAAGGAAGTTTACAGAGTCGTTTACAGCTTCCCATTTTCCGAAGGATTCTTCATCGTTAATAAGATTCTTCGCCATCATAAGCCCTTGGATAATACTTTCATCGATTGGATTTCCTAAATCGTCATAGAATATCATCGCTTCTTGTGAGAATAGCATGACTCCGCGGAAATATTTTTTAAGTTCTTCTGAACGGGTGTAGTGTCCACGAGGTTTAAACTGTGAATAGTCCACTTCTTTTGCTACCAAATTAGAGTCTGCCTTATCCATAGCTTCGATATTTTTAAATTCTTTGTCGACTAAATCCATAACTTCTTGAGGAAGTGGTTCGCTATATTCGCTGCCGAAAAGCCTCAAAGCTAGCGCGAAGTATGCTGTGTTTCTCCTAGCAAGTTCCTTAACCGCAGGATCTGCTGCATTATTATAGTCTTCTAGGGATTTTGTCGCCATCGCATCACTTACCTCTATAAGTCTTGGTAGGAATTTCTCTACTTCAAGCTCACGAAGAAGCGCGTCGTAGGAAACGTGGAATAAATGTAGCACACTGTCCGCTGTTACGAAGTTCGGCGTATAACTGTACTCGTTTCCTTCGTAGATTTCAAAAGGTTGTTCATAGGCTCTGCTACCATCTACAAAAAACTTGTTTTCAACCAGTGATTTTGTTTGTCCTTCATTGAATGTAAAGTAATCATTTATGTAGTCGTTTACGTTAGAGATATTCGAAAGATCTTCGGCTACAGTATACTCTGGCACCGCCGCCTCTACATCGGTGTTTTCAAGCTCTGGATAGATAATCTCTCTTTTCAAATCAGAAATTGGATTTTCAAAAGCAATATCTTTTTCTTTATCATCGGGTTTTACTTCCCCATTATTCGTCTTTAGGCTACATGACACCAATAGCATCATTGCAGCCAAAATAATTACAAAGTATTTTTTCATTTCATTTCAATCTCCTTTTCTATTAAATTTAAATTATAAGTTCTGCCATCATACATGACCTTGCCATCACCTGCAAAACTCGGTTTCATAACTAAAGGCTTACTGACATAATCCCTTATCAGATGAAAGTTTTCGTAATGGTATGCCGCTATAAAGTAGCTTTTGTCCTTTATTTCTATTGAAACTATTTCATCCCTGCCATCTCCGTCGATATCGTAGAGAATAAAATCATCCATAGGAAGTGAGAGCCTAGATGCACGAAACTTGGGTTTTAACCTTCCGTCTACAATATTGTAGAGAAATACCCTCTTCGTAAGTACCTGATGATGTGGAGATTTCTTATAAACTCCTAGAGCTAGCTCCATCTCACCATCGCCTTCCACATCACCAACTTCAAGCTTCCAAATATTTAAAGGGTTCTCGCCTTTGAAATCTTTTCTATAGACATCACCATTCGTTTCTATCTCGATCCTATTTGAGTAAGGCGAAAATGGTTTTCTAAATAGAACTACACTAGCTTCTCCAGAACTCGTGGCTAGAGATATTTCATCTGATTTTATATGTAAATAGTTTAGTCCCACTAGAACTAAAAATATTATTAATATGGATAAGATTAACTTCTTCTTCACGAAACCTCCTTTATATTATTGTACTATATTATTAGATAAAAGTGCATTCTCCACACAAAAAAAGACACATTACTGTGCCTTTTTAATGCTATTTAGTTTTTTGTTGCGAAGTTAATTTAGCTGTGAATGATTCTTCTTCAAAATCCACCTTATATCCCAAAGCTTCTGCAATATTTCTAAGAGGGATGTATGTAGTTGAAGTCTTGCCGTGAATCTTAGCTGCAATATTTGTATCGACGATATTTCCATTGACCCACATCGCCTTTTTATCTACAGGGATAAGGACGTGTGACTTTCCAAATTCAATTCCAATCATCCTTGAATGTCCATACCAAGTCACCTTAGCACCTATTCTCTCAGCAAAATCACGAAGAGCAACAGAAGTGCTTCCGTTAATCGCCATAGGTTTGTGCTTTAGCACCTTGGTAACATCCACCTTGTCTATAACTAAATTCAAATCTCGTGAAAATTCTTTTAATTCTCCAGACTCAGCCTTCATATTTTGAAATTTTGCATTTGCTGAATCTATTTCTTTTCTATCTATTGCACCAAAAGCTGTTACAGGCAGCATTAAAAGTGCAAGTACAATCGATAATATTCTATTTTTCTTCATTTATACCTCCATTTAGAATAGATTACCAATTCAGACCTAAGATGTCAAATTTTTGCGAAATTTCTTTATATTTCAAAGTTTTGTTGATACAATTAATTATAAATATACTACTGAAAGGAGAAGGCATGAACGTAAATTTAAATAAACTCAAAAATATATTTAAGGAACTAGTAGGTATTTACAGTCCCTCAAAGAATGAAAAAGATGTAGCAACATACATCATAGATTATCTAAAAAAATTGGATCTTCCAGTCTATCTGGACCATTCCTATGAAGCTTACGGCGGCAACGCTCCTGTAATATTTACAAAGCTAGAAGGATCTCTTGACTCATCATACACCTTGAGCGCTCACATGGACGTGGTTGAACCGAATAAAGGCGTGGTTATCATTGAAGACGACGGCAAATTCAAGACAGACGGCACCACAACCCTCGGAGGAGACGACAAGGCTGGAGTAGCAATAATCCTATATGCTCTTAAGTTTTTAAAAGAATCCAATTTGAAATTTCCAACTGTCTATGCGATCTTTACCCCAGCAGAAGAGATCGGAATGCTTGGAGCGAAGAATGTAAATTGGGAAGAAGTCTACAAAAATATGAATCCGTCGAAGGATATGATCGTCCTAGATAACGGAGGACCATCCAAGTTTGTCGCTCACCAAGCACCAACCTGCAATCTATTTAAAATAGAAGTAAGGGGCAAGAAGGCCCACGCAGGCATCGAACCAGAAAAGGGCATCTCATCCATCCAAATTATTTCAGAAATAATTTCAAAGATGAACTTACTTCGAATCGACGAAACCACCACAGCAAATATTTCTAAACTCCATTCAGATTTTCCATCTAATATAGTCCCAGACTACGCAGTGGCAGAAGGAGAATTAAGGGCTCACAGCTACGAAAAGATCGATGAAGTCCTAAACGATTATAGAAAAATCTGCGAAGAAGTCTGCGACAAGTACGGCGCAGGATATAATTTTGAAACACATAATGTGTATCCAATTCTAAAATCCAAGGACGACTTAGCCTTGGCAAATAAATTTATAAAGGCATACAATAATATCGGTATCGATGCGAAACTTCAAATAATCGGAGGAGGAAGCGACGCCAACTTCTTCTCAGAAGAAGGATTCAACTCCATAATAATCGGTGTCGGCATGGAAAAAGTCCACACCACAGAGGAATACCTAGTAATAGGCGAGATGAAAAACTCACTAAAAGTACTTCTTGAATTCTTCTTAAATTGCAATTAAAAAACAGGGTCAGACCCTGTTTTTTTGTTGTGTAGAATCTTGATGCTCACTTATCAATTTTCCACAATATATTTTAAAAGGAGAATTTATTTTCTAAATATACTCATGATCTTCTTAAAAATTGATTCCTTCTCTCTCTTTGAATCTTTCTCTTCCTGTTTTTCTAATTCTTCTTTTAGATTTAATTCTTCATTTCCAACATTAATCTTATTTTTCTCGCTATGTCTTCTATCTTCAGCTTCTTTCGTTCTCTCTATTGCCCGGCTTATTAAGACCTCTTGTGCGTTAATTCCCTTGACATTTGGAACTTTTAAGTAGCTCCCGTCCTTTTGAAGTTTTCTCATCTTCACATCGTCAGAAAACATAATATCCATAAACTCTAAGATTCTATTCTTAATCTCGTAATCATAGATTGGAGCAGCTACTTCCATACGATTTCTAATATTTCTCGTCATGAAGTCCGCAGAAGATATATAGACCTTTGCGTCTACTCCCATTCCAAATTGATAGACTCTATGATGTTCCAAAAATCTTCCCACCACTTGGTAGATTTCTATATTTTCCGTGCGTTCTTCCACTCCTGGAAGGATACATGTGATTCCTCTTACCATCATGTCGATCTTCACTCCTTTGTTCGAAGCTTCGGAGAGTTTGTCTATTATCTTTCTATCGGATATGGAGTTCATCTTAAGCCTTATATATCCATCTCCAGTCTTTTCTTGTCTCTCTATCTGTTCATCTATTAAAGCTTTAAGTCCTTCTTGCATAGATTTTGGACTTACAAGCAGGTGTTTGTACTCTCCATCTAAGTTTCCAATCATTATATTGTCGAAGAGATCTTTGGCATCCATTCCTATTTCTATATTGGAGGTTAAGTAAGAAAAGTCGGTATAGAGTTTCGCAGTTTTTTCGTTGTAATTTCCAGTTGCCACTTGAGTTATAAAGGATATTTTTTCATCTTCAACCCTGGTTATAAGCAGTACCTTTGAGTGACATTTGTAATTATCAAACCCGTAGACAATTTTACATCCAGCTTCCTCAAGCCTAGATGACCAAAGAATATTGTTGTCTTCGTCAAACCTTGCTCGAAGTTCCATTAGAACGAAGACTTCTTTCCCATTCTCAACAGCTTTTATAAGTGCCTGTGCAATTTTTGAATCCTTTGCAATCCTATAAAGTGTAATCTTTATTGAGATTACCGCTTCATCTTCTGCAGCTTCGTTAAGTAAGTCGATGATTGGGTCCATGGACTCATATGGATATGATAGAAGGATATCTTTTTCCTCAACCTGTTCGATCATTTTTAGATCTCTATCTATCATGTAAGAAGGCTGCGGCGAAAACTTCTCGTCCATAAATTTTTCTTTTAACTCTTCTGGCATTTCATCTATGAGACCAAATATAAATCCAGCTCTAACAGGCGATTTCGTAACGAAAATATTGTCCTCATCAAGATGAAGCTTATCCATTAGCACTTCTTTTAGTTTTGGATTGAGTTCGCCGTCAACTTCAAGCCTTACAGGTTTTAGCCTCTTTCTCTTCTTAAGCATGGTCTTCATATGTGCTCTGAAGTCCTTGTCCACGTCATAATCGTCGTCATTGTGAGAAATGTCGGCATTTCTTGTGATGCTCATGATGTACTTTTGTTCACAGATATAATTTTCGAATACCTTGTCTCCAAACTCTTTGATAACATCTTCAATAAGCACGATGGTCTTGTCAGAGATCTTTATATATCTATTTAATATGTCCGGCACAAATATAAGTCCAATGTAGGATTTGTCCTTTTTATTTTCTTTTTCCTTCTTCTCGTCGACTTTTAAAGACTTGAGAGAAAACACCACGTTTAATGAGAGGTTTGGAAGCCTTGGAAAAGGTCTCGTCCCATCTACCACTTGAAAATTTAGAATCGGCTCAATATTATTGTCAAAATAATACTCCAAGAACGCTTTTTCTTTCGGTCCAAGCTGAGATACTTTTTCCAAAAATATTTCTTCGCTTCTAAGATCATTTACAATTCTGCCGTAGGTTAGATCTTTTTTGATGTATAGATCTCTTGTAACTTCCATTATCTTATCGAGCTGCTCTTCTGGTCTTAGACCTGATTTGTTGTCAACAGCCTTCTTCTTTAAATCGCTAAGATCCGTTAAAGTTCCCACCCTAACCATGAAAAATTCCTCTAAATTAGAATCGAAGATAGAATAGAACTTTAACCTTTCAAACAGTTTTACGTCCTTGTCATTTGCCTCTTCTAAAACTCTTTCATTAAATTTTAACCATGATAATTCTCTATTCTGAGTAAAAGAATTGTCCATACTACTCCCTTCCTATAATACGCTCGTAGACATAGCCCTCCCTTACACCAGTTCTACTTACATTTATCTTATCCGCTGAAAAATAATTGGCGATCCTAATTAAAATAATCATGCCAGGCACCAAGGTGTGAATCCTGTCCGCCTTCACAGAAATGATAAGATCTAGTGTGTTTCTGCTATCCATGTCAATGATATCGTCGAGCATGTCCCTTAGCTTGTTTCTATCCATAATAATATTTGAAGATTTTAAATTGTAAAATTCATTATAGAGATCAAGGCTCGCCCTTGCAGAACCACCGACTGCACAAAGAGTGTCGTACTCTTTTTTCTTAATCTTTGTATCTTCAAGCATATTTTTAACGCATTTGTCGATGTCTTTTCTTTCAGACTCTTTAACGAGAAGACCTTTAACGAAATCCTCAAAAGCAGAAAGAGAGCCAATCTTAAGACTTGTAGACTCTACTACCTCTTTGTCATCGAAGACAACTATTTCAGAAGAGCCGCCGCCAATGTCTGTAAGCACCCCTTTCGAAACATCAAGAGTCTTAGAAGCACCGATGAAAGACAGCCTAGCTTCGTCGTCTTCAGATAGAATTTCGATGTCGAATCCAACTTCATCTTTGACTCTTTTTAGAATCTCGTCCCTATTTGAAGAATCTCTGATAGTTGCAGTGGCAAATGGAAAGACAGCATCGATGTCGTCAAAATTATCCGAAATATATTTAAATTTATTTAAAACAGCAATCAGCCTCTTGATACCTTTTTCACTGAGTTTACCCTTGGAAAAATAGTTGCGAAGAGAAGCCTGTTCCTTTTCACTGAAAAGCCCTATAGCGTTCTTGTCAACAACTTTAAAAACTGACATCCTGATGGTATTTGAACCAATATCTATAACTCCATAAATCATAAATCAATCTCCTTAACAATTATATGTAAATAAAATATAGCCTCTTTAAAGTAATTGTAAAATTTGTGTATAGAAATTACAAATATTTTTAAACGACGCACAAAAAAAAGCAAACACCGTCGATGTTCGCTTAATTTTTATTTCTACTTATCATTTGAATCCATAGGGTCTATAATTATATCTTTTCCTTCAAGGATTAAATTCATATTTTTCATTGAACACATGCTGCCGCACATAGTGCAGGTGCCTTCTTCTTCCGGTGTTGATGATGCTCTGTATTCTCTGCATTTTTCTGGATCTATGGCTAGTTCAAACATTCCTTCCCAGTCGAGTCTCTGTCTTCTCTTACTCATTTCCAAATCTATTTCTCTTGCAGATTTAAGTTTTGCAATATCTCCTGCATGAGCCGCGATCTTAGATGCGATGATTCCTTCTTTTACGTCGTTTACATCTGGTAGTCTTAGGTGTTCCGCTGGAGTTACATAGCATAAAAAGTCTGCTCCGTAGCTTGCTGCTATTGCTCCACCTATGGCACTTGTGATGTGGTCATATCCTGGCGCGATATCTGTAACTAATGGTCCAAGCACGTAGAAAGGTGCGTTATGGCAGAGTTTCTTTTCGAGTCTCATATTCATTTCTATGTCGTCTATTGGCACGTGTCCCGGTCCTTCAATGATGACTTGGACGTCTTTTTCCCAGGCTCTCTTGGTAAGTTCACCTAGAGTTATAAGCTCTGCAATTTGTGAAGGATCTGTCGCATCGTGGATTCCTCCTGGTCTTAGAGAATCTCCAAGGGATAGTGTAACGTCATATTCTCTTAAGATTTCCAAAAGTTCATCGTAGTATTCGTAGAATGGATTTTCTCTATCGTTCATCTTCATCCATCCAAATAGAAGTGAACCACCACGGGATACTATTTCATTAACCCTTCTATTTCTCATGAAAATTTCGGCATTTGCTCTGTTTATTCCACAGTGAATAGTCACGAAGTCAACTCCGTTTTCAGCATGGTTTCTAACTACGTCTAAGAATTCTTCTGCCTTGATAAAACTAAGTCCCTTATCCAAGAATCCAACTGCATCATACATAGGAACGGTTCCCACCATTGCAGTGGACTTTTCGATAAGTCTCTTTCTAAACTCTTGAGTCTTGCCGTAGTTGGATAGGTCCATTATGGATTCTGCACCCATCTTAAGCGCCATATCCACCTTTTGCATTTCAAGGTCGAGGTCGTTTAGATCTTTAGAAATTCCAAGATTTACATTGATCTTAGTCCTAAGTCCAGTGCCGATTCCTTCTGGAGATATAGATTTGTGATTTCTATTTCTAGGTATGACAATCTCGCCTTTTGCAATCTTCTCCAAAAGAAATTCTTCACTGACATTTTCTTTTTTCGCAACGATCTTCATCTCTTCAGTTACAAAACCATGTTTTGCAGCTTCCATCTGTGTCTTATACTTCATAAATTAAAAAAACCTCCTAAAAATTTTTATAGGAGAAAAACATGCCTCATCCCTCGCAGGCATTATCCTGCAGGTAAAAATGGTCGAAGTCTAACTTCCTCTCAGCACATAGCTCCCATAGATTATTAATTTACAATTACTATTATAATAGAAAAAAGAGATTTGGTAAAATAGTGTTTCCAAATCCCTTTTTAAACTAATTAAATTTAATCATCATTATAAACAGTAAATATTTCTTCGATAGTTACATCAAAAACCTTTGCTATGTTCCACGCCAGTACTAAAGAAGGATTGTACCTACCATTTTCCAAATTTCCTATGGTCTCTCTTCTCACTCCGACCGCATTCGCCAAATCTTCCTGGCTCATGTTATTCCTTGCTCTAAATTCTTTGATTCTATTACTTATCATTTAAAATACCTTGCGATTCTCTCCACTCTGCTACTACAATTGATATTGTAAATACAAATACTCCAAAACTAAAAGCAATTCCAAATGCAACTTGAATATAATTTTCATACTTCAAAAGCCCCAGAATGGTTAAAAGCAGAACCATAGAAAATACTTGGACAAAGAATGCTAGTGAGGCTGAATTTTTTACATATTCTTTAAAAGATTCATCTGGAATAATCCAAAAATATCTTAAATAGTACAAAAATCCCAAAAATCCATACCAGCCTTTTTCTTCCGTTATAGCACCGAGAAGAGCAACCATTGAAACCAATGATAAAAACCCTAGAAAATTTATTTTTCTTTTCATAAAAATACTCCTTTGTGATATATTTCTATCTTTATGTTATAAATATACCACAAAAATAATTATATTTAAATATTTTTTTAGATTTTTCAAGAATTTTTATAACATTTTTATCTGTTCAAATAATCTTCGTTTGCTTTTAAAAGTTTTCTATAATATTCGTCGTAACTTGGGCTGAATTTTCGAATAAGCGGGATCGCAACTTCATAATAATTGTTGTCCGTCATGTACTTACTTAATTTATCCTGAAGTTTCTTAAACTCACTATTCTTGTATTCGTCGCTATTTTTATATCTTTCGTACTCATCTATGATTTCTCTGTTCTTTTCTAGCCATTCTTTTGAATTACTTACTGCGTCAATCTTGGATCTATTTACCTCTTCCAAAGTTTCCATATCAAAGCCAGCAGAAATTTTATCCAAGTATTCTTTTTCTTCATCGTTAAGATTAAACTCTGGCAAAGAGTCCAAGTACTCTACGAATTTTTCAAAAGCATCTTTTCCATCTTCCTCTAAAGGCTCGTTTAAAAATGGTCTATATGCGGAGAAAAACATCTGTCCATAGTAGCCAGGAAATACATTTACAAGTTTTTTATAGATGGTATCATTCATTTCCAAATTCTTTACCTTCTCATCGATTGCACTTTTGTCTGCACCTTTGACAATCATCTCAAGAATTTCCTTTTTCTTCTCTTCCACGCTAAGCTCGTACTGCTTAGTTCTAAGTACAGAAGAAAGACTTCCGCCTTCAAAAATAATCTCCCTTATCTCTTTTAGACTTAAACCAAGCTTTGTAAAAAGAGCAACTTTTTCTAAAATTTCTACGTCATTCTCGCTGTAGTTCCTATAACCATTTTCAAGGCGAACCGGATCAATAAGCCCCTTTTCTTCGTAGTATTCAATCGCCTTTCTAGTAAGACCAGTTTTATTTTGCACTTCACTTCTAAGCATAACTCCCTCCTTTAATAAGAGAATAACACCGTCCCCAAGGTGCATGTCAAGTTAAAATAAAAAAAGCCACTAGCATTGCTAGCAGCTCTTAATTTATTTATCATATACGAATGATTTGTTGGTTACGTCTTTCCATTCTTCGTCTATTTTGTTTTTATCCCTTACGAAGTCGTGACCGTTTGTTGATTCAAATATTTTGTAGTATGCCCAGTGATTTTTGCTTACGTCGCTGTATTTCAATAGTTTGTCTAGGTTATTGTCTACAAATTTTTCGTCGGCTTTTCTGTTTAACATTAGGTTTGTGATGCTTACTACTTCTGCTCTTGTGATCTTGTTATCTGGTTTGAAGCTTCCGTCTGGGTATCCGTTGATCCAGCCTGCTGTTGCTGCTCTCTTTACTAAGTCGTATGCCCAATGGTCTTTTGTTAAGTCGTTAAAGGTTTTGTTTCCTTCTGTTAGTTCTGCAAATTTTGTTGCTATTGATGCAAATTCTGCTCTTGTTATGCTTGCTTGTGGTCTGAATGTTCCGTCTGGATATCCCTTTATGATTCCCATTTCACTCATGTATGAGATAGCTGTTATTGACCATCTGTCTTTCTCTACGTCGTTGAAGTTGTAGTTATATACTGCTCCTTTTGCTGGTGGGTTTTTTAGTAGTCTTGAGAACATGACTGCTACTTCTTCTCTGGTCATATTGTTTTCTGGTCTAAATGTGTCGTCACTGTATCCGATTAGATATTGGTAGTGATCTTCTTTGTTAAGTGTTGGTGCACTGAAGAAGAATGGTGTAAATACATTTTCTTGTGGCTTTGGCTCTGGTTTTGGTTCTGGTTTTGGTTCTGGTTTTGGTTCCCATTGAGCGTAAACTATAATGTCATCTTCAATGACAACGCCTGGTTTAAACTCTTTGCCTTTTCCATCTTTTTGAGTGTTCCATCCTTTGAAAGTATATCCTTTTCTTACAGGATCGACAGGAAAATCTTCTAATTTGCTCTTTTCCAATAATAAAAATGCATCATGAATTGGATTTTCTGTTTCGTAATTCTTATCAAATATTACTTCCTTAAATACAATTAAATTGACATCATCGTTATTTAGAGGGTGATCATATTTAGTACCCGGGTGAGATGTGGTTGCGTATAAAAGCTTTACAAAATCGTCCTTCGTGCTTGGCGGTGTAAAGGTTTGGAAAGCCTTGTTATTTTTAAATATAGTTGTTTTATCTGTATTTATATTGTAATAATAATCTTTTGCTGTCGGCGGTTGAACTAGACCGCCTGTTGATCCGTCGTCGTATTCCGGCATATAAGCATGAAGATTACTATATATTGCACCGCCGTGACCTAACTCTCCGGTTGCTTCGTTTCCATCAAAAATAGTATTGTTCACTACTTTTAACAGACCATGGGTTTCGTCCACGGAAATAGCGCCGCCTGATTTATCTGCCTTGTTGTTGGTAAATGTGCAGCCGTCCACCGTGACAACTCCATCGTCAGCCAATCTTGTATTTACATAAATCGCTCCGCCATGGCCCAAGTTTTCAGGATTACCTTCTGAATCTACGGGTTCGTCGGATTTAAGAGCTTCATTGCCTGTAAAAGTTGTTTTTTCAACGGTCATAGGCATACTCGTCCAAATGCCGCCACCATAATAGGCTTTGTTTTCCTCGAATTCGGAATTTTTGAAATTCAGCGTGCCTCCACCCGGAAAGCATACAGCACCTCCGGATCTTGCTTCGTTTTTATACAATTTCGCACCGTCGACGGTTAAAGTTTCATCAGCAGGTAAATTGGAATAAATACCGCCTCCAAAGTTTGCGACATTTTCTTGGATCACGACGCCACCTATTGTTGCTTTCGATGATCTCAGGTAAATTCCGCCTCCTTTAGGCGCTTGATTTTTCTCTATTGTTCCGGATATAAGCTCGCATCCAGGTGTTTTTTCCCAAAGATAAAATCCCCCTCCTGAAGAAGGTGCTACGTTTTCTGAAATGACACCGTCACCTTTCATGATGAATTTACTATTGTATACCGTAGCTACGCCGCCGCCGAATTTTCCTTGATTCTCAGATATTTTTCCGCCGATAAACTTCACAACCGAGTTGCTTGCGCAGTAAATGCCGCCGCCGAGATTGCTTGCCTTGTTTTTGCTGATTTCTCCGCCGGTGATTTTCAAGTTTGCATTCTTTCCAGTGGTGATGCCGCCGCCATTTTGCGCCGAGTTACCGTGTATTTTTCCACCGTTAATTTGAGCCTTTCCCTGTAAATAAATTCCACCACCGTTTCCGTTGGCCTGAACTTTGTTTCCAAAAATTTCTCCGCCGTTAATGGTCAAGGTTCCCTTGCCGATATAAGCAATGGCACCGCCGTAATCAAAGGCCTCGTTGTCTTTTATGATACCGCCATTGATGGTGACATCACCTGCTTTTTGACAATAAATAGCACCGCCTATTTTGGTTTGATCACTTGATTCCACCTTACCATTTTGTAAGATAGTGCCATTATTAATAGTAAGTCTTGCAGGTAATGTTTCAGTAGATTCCACCCAAAAGATACGCTTTTCATTATTCCCGTCGATAATAATATCTTCCACGGTCAAGTGAGCCCCATTGACGACACCGAGCATCATATTATGATCCTGAACATTCGCTTTAATTGTTCTTGAGTTTGCTGGATCTTCACTTTTAAGTATAACCTCACCATAAGGCCAGCCGAACTGACTATATTCAGTAAGTTCAATATCCTTATTTACTTGAACAATAAAATTAAATTTAGTCCCATCTTTGGTTAGCTCATACATCGTATCAATTGCTTCTTTTATAGTGTCGTAATCACCGATGGTTTCTCCTTCTTTAATAAGAGTAATAGCCTTTTCTTCAGCTGGTTCACCCACTGCCTCAGGAACTTTCTCCTCATTTATTTCGAGTTCTTCTTCCGCTTTTACTTCTTCCAGAGCTTTCTTATCTTCAACCTCTACCTCTTCGATTGGTTGATTAAGCTCTGGGGATGGCTCTTCTCCTTCGGCAAATACTGATGTTACATTTAAAAATACTGATGCTATCATAAGTATTGCCAACAATAGAGCTGTACTTCTCTTGTTTTTCATAACTCCCTCCTAAATCTTGTAAAAAGTAAGAATACTTTTTAAATATTATCATTTAACTATAATTTTATTATACATCTATTTGTTTAACAAGACAAAACGCAAAAAAGACTCCTGGGATTATCCCAAGAGCCTTATAAATATTATTTATCATATACGAATGATTTGTTGGTTATATCCTTCCATTCTTCGTCTATTTTGTTACTTTGTCTTACGAAATCATGACCGTTTGTTGCTTCAAATATTTTGTAGTATGCCCAGTGATTTTTGCTTACGTCGCTGTATTTCAATAGTTTGTCTAGGTTATTGTCTACGTATTTTTCGTCGGCTTTTCTGTTTAACATTAGGTTTGTGATGCTTACTACTTCTGCTCTTGTGATCTTGTTGTTTGGTTTGAAGCTTCCGTCTGGGTATCCGTTTATCCAGCCTGCTGTTGCTGCTCTCTTTACTAGGTCGTATGCCCAGTGGTCTTTTCTTAAGTCGTTAAAGGTTTTGTTTCCTTCTGTTATTTCTGCAAATTTTGTTGCTATTGATGCAAATTCTGCTCTTGTGATGCTTGCTTGTGGTCTGAAACTTCCGTCTGGATATCCCTTTATGATTCCCATTTCACTCATGTATGAGATTGCTGTTATTGACCATCTGTCCTTGTCCACGTCGGTGAAGTTGTAGTTATATACCGCGCCTTTTGCTGGTGGGTTTTTTAGTAGTCTTGAGAACATGACTGCTACTTCTTCTCTGGTCATGTTGTTTTCTGGTCTAAATGTGTCGTCACTGTATCCGATTAGGTATTGGTAGTGATCTTCTTTGTTAAGTGCTGTTCCACTGAAGAAGAATGGTGTAAACACATTTTCTTGTGGCTTTGGTTCTGGTTTTGGTTCTGGTTTTGGTTCTGGTTTTTTTGATTCCCAAATTGCATAAAGGACCTTATTACTACTTAATTTAAAAGTATCTCCTTCTTTGTATGCAGTTCCTTTGCCGTCTGCTTGAGTGTTCCATCCTTTAAACTCAAAACCTTCCTTGGTAAGTCCCGTTTCCTTTATTGACTTAACCTCGTGCTCAGTCGGTATAATTTTATCATTTTGAGATTTGAGTTCTTCGCCGTAAATCTTTTCTTCCGGAGTTCCTCCGTTTGAATTATAAATCACTGTAACTAAAGGATTTACATAGTAGACATCATAGTTGTTTAAAACACTGTCAACTTTTTCGTAAGTCTTCATATCAGCTTTAATAGCACGAAGTTTTCCCATTAGAGAAGTTGTTTTAAATTTCAAATCAGGGAACTTGTCGTAGTTCATTGGTGGGTTAAAGTAGCCATCACTTGCAAAGTTGCCACTAAATTCAACGTCATCTGCAATTTTTAAGTTAGCATACTTTCCGTCTTCAGCAGGATTTGCTTGTGAGAATAGTTCAGTTACAATTGCTCCACCTCTTTTTGCTTTGTTCTCTTCGAATTTGGAGTTTGTTATATTTACTGTTCCATTTTTTGTAATATACATTGCTCCTGCATATTCAGCTGCATTATTTTTATTAAAACTGCAACCATTAAAATCGACTGTACCTGCTTGTACAACTGCCGCTCCTCCTAAACCTGCGGTGTTGTTTTCAAATGTATTGCCGTTAGCTTCAATAACTCCATTATTTTTGACACTTTCAACCATAAGTGTGCCAGCAGAAGTTACTTTATCTTCATTTTTTCCGTTATTTTTAAATGTATTACTTGTAATACTTACACTTGAATCTTTTACATGAAATGCGGAAGAAAATCTTTCTGCAAAGTTTTCTTCAAAGGTGTTACCTTCTACAACTCCTTCTACTCCTGTTATATGCAAAGCACCGCCATCTTTTGCCGTATTTTTAATAAATGTATTACTTTTTATGGAAACATTCTTGCCTCCATTTACAAAAAGTGCGCCACCATGTTTTACAGTTTTTTCATTTGTTGCACTGTTGTTCTTAAAGGTACAATTTCCTATTGCTGCATTATTTGCATCGTAAGCAAAAATCGCACCGCCATTGCCCGAAACATTGCCATCAAAAGTCGCATTCTTTATGCTTACTTTATTTTTTGCAACGATAGCTCCACCCCATTTGTCATTGCTCTTATTGTTTTCAAAGGTTCCGCCATTCACAATTAGTTCAGGACTACCTTTAATTGAGGAAATAGCTCCTCCGTTTGATGCTTCATTTCCTTTAAAAGTTCCAGCATTAACAGTTAACTTACCGTAGTTAATAACGGCTCCGCCGTAGCCTGCCGCCTTATTTCTTTCAAAAGTTCCGCCATTAATAATCGTTTCAGCATCCACGTCGTTAAAGATGGCACCTCCGCCGAAGCTTGAATTTTGTGCGTCATTATTTTTGAAAGTTCCACCATTTACTATTAGTTTACACTTGTCTCGAACCGAAATCGCGCATCCTGCATTTTCATTATTTGTTTTACATCCTTCAATGGTTACGCCGTCATTGATAATAAGTTTAGAATCATTGCCGTCATCGTACTGATCTCTAATTACAATCGGGCGATAAAAATAAGGTGCATCAATATAATTACAATTTCTTATGACTGTCCCCTTGTCTAATGTAATGGTAATGCCTTGGTTGTCATCATGGGTGTAGATACCTCCACCAGTAGAACCGGATTTTCCTTCAAGAATGATATTCTTAAATGTATAGTTACCATCCTTTAGGAAAAAGTGTGGCATACCGTTGCCTGATGTAAGTACTGGAGATGTTTCTTCTTTTGATGTAAAAGTTATATTTAGGTCGCTTATAACAGCCCTTGATGATCCGGTGAATTCATAGTCCTTTGTCACTTCGATAATGTAGTTTTCGCCAAGATTCTTTTTCATCATACCAAGGATAGTTGTTTCATCCCAGCCATCCTTAATCTCATCGTATTGACCCAATTCCGTTCCGTCAGCTTTCTTAAGTATAAAAGTCTTTTCTTCAGCTGGTTCACCTACCGCTTCAGGAACTTTCTCCTCATTTATTTCGAGTTCTTCTTCCGCTTTTACTTCTTCCAGAGCATCTTTCTTTTCTTCAACCTTTTCGACTTCTTCGACTTTTTCGATTGGTTGATTCAGCTCTGGGACTTCTGGCTCTCCTTCGGCAAATACTGATGTTGCATTTAAAAATACTGATGCTATCATAAGCATTGCCAACAATAGAGCTGTGCTTCTCTTGTTTTTCATAACTCCCTCCTAAATCTTGTAAAAAGTAAGAATACTTTTTAAATATTATCATTTAAATATAATTTTATTATACATCTATTTGTTTAACAAGACAAAGTATAAAAAAAGACTCCTGGTTTTATCCCAAGAGTCTTCTCTTATCTTAATTTTTTCGCCAACTTTTCCAATTTTACCCTACTTTATCTCCCATATGATGGTCACAGTATCTGCTACGTCTATATCATCTGGTTCTATGTCGATATCATAGGATGGTTCTGCTAATATTGACTTGCTACTCATTTGAAGCATTTCGATTGGTGAGGTTCTGATATTTATCTCGCCCCATGAATAGTCGATACTTTGCACTTCTCCTAAGATAACTCCAGCTGCTGTGGTCATGATCTCTGCCTTTAACCTAGAATTTTCCACCGCGCGTTTAAGTACTTCCCTCTTCACCGCGTCCTTGTCCTTTACTGTGTAGTCGATTGAAAACTCGACTTTCACTGAACATACGGACAGTTCGTAGAGGATCCGGCCAAGCAATTTGTTGTCGTTTGGAAACTGTATTTCTGTTCTGTGGTAGAATTTGTACCCTATGAATCTTTTTTTATAATCATTGTTGTAGTCGCGGTAGCTTTCGTATTCAGAATCTATTGAAAAATCTTTGGTCTTTAAATCTTCGCCAGGTAGCCCAGACTTTTCTATGGCTTCTCTTAGTAGCTTGGTCTTTTCTGCTGACTGTTTCACCGTTTCTTCGTAGTCCTTGTAAATTCCTTCAAATGTTATTTTAAGGCAAGTGATCTCTGGTTTTACAGACACACTGCCCTTTCCCGTTACTCTGATTGTTCTCATAGTTCCTCCTTTATATTAATTCAAAAAGTTGAATGGATTTAGAATTAACAAAAGAATGATTAATAAAATTATCTTCTTTTCGCTTAATTTTCCTCTCTTCATAAATTGCCCTTACCTATTGTTTATTCGCTTATTAATCAACCCTTGCCCATTATGGACATGATTCTATCAAACATCATTGGTGAATAGGTTTCCTTGTTAACTAAATTATTCCAATCGAGAATATCTTCTCCATCTTTTACTTCATCTGGTAGCATCAAACTGCCGTCCTTAAGACTGATTGAAGGCGAGAATTCGAAGGAATCGTCTCTGTACCTGATGGTGATCTTGCCATTTGGAGCGATGTCGCTTATATTTTGCATAATAAATGTGGTGCCACTACTAGAAATTGCGTCCAAGTAAATATTTTCAACCTCTTTTAATTTTCCATCTTCAGAAAGTTCCAGTTCCTTTAGAGAAACTGAAGCGTTTTTGTATTTAGGAATTACGAGGTAGCATTCCTCTCCGTTTAGGTATGGTCTGTCGCCGACTTCGCCATCTTTCATTGAAATGAGCATCTGTGGATCTTCGAAATCAGAAAAAATACTTGTCCAAGCATATAGCTTTTCAAGAGGAGCTTTCAAGGTATTCTCATCATAACAAGAGCCAAGATAGATTACAAAAGCCTTGTACTTTTCGTCTTTTGGATCGATGCCGAGCCTTCTCGCCATTCTTATATATTCATCTGAAATCTCACTTTTATTGAATCTATCCATCTCTAGTTTTAGAGTCGTTGAAATTAGTCCCATGTCCATGCTGGAATACTCAAAAAATACAAAGTTAGGTATGCCCAATTCGTCTATAAAGATTTGACGATTTTTGTAATCGTAGCTATCCCAAATATCGTTTAGAATCTTTCCTGTGCAGTTAGAAGGATTGTAGATATAAGAAGAATCAGTTACATCTCTATAATAGAGATTCGTTTCGCGAGCTTGTTCCTCGTTAAGACTATTTTCAATCATCCCAAGGATTTCTTCCTTCTGTGTGCCAAAATTTTTCATAAGCTCGTCATCATTTATGAACTTACCATCTGGAAGAGAGAAGTTATACACTTCGTAAAACGGAAACTCGCCTTCCCAAATATTTGAAACTTCAACCATGACGCTTAGCACATTTTTATCTTGATATACGGAAAAGGAAGAGTATATTCCAATATCGAAATCTACCATATCCTTTTTATAAGTAGTATATAGATCCTTTATTTCTTTTACTAAACCATCAATCTCATCGTTTGCCGCCTTTGCGTCCTTGGAATCTAAAAGAATCCTAGGCACATGGATGCCATAATCATCCCTCTTTGCAAAACCTATGTATTCTTCATCGACGAAGTCCTTCCAAACTTCTCTGTCCTCTACATATGAAGACATTGAGCCTATCTCTGCCCCTTCTACATGTTTTAAGTTTTCTTTGACTTTGGAAGCCTCTTTGTCAGATTTAACATCGGAGGAATCTTTGGAATCCTCAACAGAATTTGCATTTGCATTTTTATTCTCGACCTTTGGCGAACTGCTATCCTTTTTGCAACCAGCAAGGAGAAGTATCGCCACCATAAAAATAATTAAAAATTTAAAATTTCTTTTCATAATATCCCTCACATTTTTACTTAACTATATTATAGTACAGAATTAAAATCTACGCTTAAACTTTTTCGACTTATGTAAGTAAAAACGGTCTAGCTAACTAAACCGTTTTTACTTTTCTTATCTAGTTTTAAAGAGTGAATTTATTTTACTACGATGGATCTATAGATGGTTACCATCTTAGATTTGCTGTTCCAGATTATGTCCTTACCATCTTGTAGACCAAGTGCCCTTGCAATATTTGCAATTGGAAGCATGGTTCTATTATTTTTGATTTCTGGTTTTACATCGCTTGTGTAGACTGTTCCATTTACGATTATCTTATTTGTATCTACTGGGATTTCAACTCTTGTGTTATTGTCCTTTAGTACGACTGTTCTCGTGCTTCTATTCCATTCTACTTCAAAGCCTAAGGCTTCTGCCACAGTTCTTAATGGTATCATGGTTCTTCCATCTCTTATATATGGTGCGACATCCATCTTGATTTTTGATTCTACTCCGTTTATTTCTCTATCGATTGTACCTACTCCAATCATTAGTTCTATTTTCCAGTCCATTTCCACACTGGTTATTTTCTTTTCTTCTCTTGGTTTTGGTGTTTCGATATTATTGTACCAGTATCCTGGATATATTATCCATGGATATGGATATGGTCTCGGAGTTGGTGTTATTGGTTTATCTGGAGTAGGTGGAACAGGTGGAGTTGGAGGAACGCTTCCTATATCTTTCCATACTGCTTTGATATTTTTATCTCCATTTACTTCTATGTTATCGCCAACATTTTTTTCTGTTCCATCTACTTGCCATGCTTTGAATTCTTTGCCTGCTGGTGGTGTAAATCCACATGCTGGTAGGGTGAATGATTCACCTTTATTCTTAGTTACTGCTGCCATTGTTCCGGTTCCACCGTTTTTGTCGAATGTGATTGTGTATTGTTCAACAGGTGTTGGTGGTTCTGGTGCTTTTGGTGTCCACTTTGCATAAAGTGTTATATTAGCATTTACTGCTTGAGTAAAATCAAATTTATTTGTGCATGCAGCTTCTTTGTACCAACCGTCAAAATCGTATTCAGCATCTGTTGGGTCAGCTGGTTTTGTTGCAACTGTTCCTTTGTTTACTGTTGTTGGTGATGGTGCTGTGCCGTGTCCATTTGCATTAAATGTTATTGTTACTGTTTCTACTGCTGGTGGTGTTTTTGGTGTCCACTTAGCGTAAAGTGTTATATTTTCATTTACTGCTTGAGTAAAATCAAATGCGTTTGTGCATGCAGCTTCTGTGTACCAACCTCCGAAATCATTTTCTGTATCTGTTGGGTCAGCTGGTTTTGTTGCCACTGTTCCTTTGTTTACAGTTATATTTGCTGGTGCTGTGCCATGTCCATTTGCGTTAAATGTAATTGTTACTGTTTCTACTGCTGGTGGTGTTTTTGGTGTCCACTTTGCATAAAGTGTTATATTTTCATTTACTGCTTGAGTAAAATCAAATGCGTTTGTGCATGCAGCTTCTGTGTACCAACCGTCAAAATCAAATTTAGAATCTATTGGTGCTGGTGGCTCAGTAGCTTTGTCCCCTTCCTTAACTGTTTGGTCTGCAATTGCTGTTCCGTGGCCATTTGTATCAAAACTTACCACGAACTCTTTATAAGGATACAAAACTACTTGTCCTGTACTTTGATTTAAATTCTTGTTATTTGGTTTAAATATCCATTGATATTGTTGTTGATAATTAATGATTGTATCATCAGGTAATTTAGCAAATGACTCATTTATCCAAGAGAATGTTCCTTCAACTTTATTTCCATTAAAAGTAAAGTTTGTATTTACAGTGATGTCTGCTAGTGTGCTACCGTCTTTACCGACAGTTGAGTGAGTAATATTGCCTTCTATATTGGCTTTCATTATTTCCCATTCAATCTCGAAATCATCTGTTGAGCCGTCAGACCAAGTACCTGTCTTTGATTTTACAAATAGAGTATAGTCGCCTACGTCAGTCTTTTTAATATCTCCTGATAGCTCCATAGTTGCTTCATCAAAGCCAATTAGCGTTACTTGTTTTTCAGTTCCGTCATATACAAAACGTTTAGGCTTTTGAGCTTTAGGCTTATCAGGGTTTGTTGGTATAGGCGGTACTATTGGCACTCCAGTATAAGTGACATTTAATCTTACTGACAAGTCCTTACCGTTACCGGCATCGTAAGTGTAAGTCACCTTATCTGGCTTTGAAGGATCAAGAGTCAAAGTATTTCCTGATACACTTCCGCCTACCCATCCACTTGCCTTAGACGGATTAAAGCTTCCAGCTAGTGATGTAAGGTCAAAAGTCAAGGCACTTCCATCTACTTCGATGTCATATTTTTGATCATCTCCATTAAATTTCGTGATATTTGTGTTCCCTTTAAGATCCAGACTGGTCAGTTGGTTTCCGTTACAACGAAGTGTTTTTAATTCCGTGTTCTTACTAACATCTAAAGTGGTCAGTTGGTTCTTGCTACAATAAAGTTCTTCCAGTGCGATGTTCTTACTCACATCTAGGTCGGTCAGTTGGTTCTTGCTACAACCAAGACTTTCCAGTGCCAGGTTCTTTGTAACATCTAAATCTGTCAGTTGGTTTTCGTTACAACTAAGCCTTTGCAGTGCCGTATTATTACTCACATTTAAAGCGGTCAGTTGGTTACCATCGCAATTAATCAATTCCAGTGCGATGTTCTTACTCACATCTAGGTCGGTCAGTTGGTTCTTGCTACAATAAAGCCCTGTCAGTGCTGGGTTCTTTGTAACATCTAAATCTGTCAGTTGGTTTTCGTGACAATAAAGCCTTTGCAGTGCCGTATTATTACTCACATTTAAAGCGGTCAGTTGATTATTGTTACAATAAAGTTCTTTCAGGTAAAGGTTTTTAGTTATATCTAAGTCAGTTAGTTTATTAGAAGAACAATATAAGTTTTTCAGTTCTGTAAAATATTCCACTCCTTTAATACTAGAAATATTTTTACCATTCAAATAAATTTCCTTAACTGCATCAAGTTCAGCTTGAGACAAGGTAACATTACTGTCCTTATCAAAATTAGTCGATACATATTCCCTAAATATTGCATCAGGGAAGTTGGTTTCATCAATCGCAACGTCCCCCGGTGCTGCCCAAACTGGACTTACGATTAAATTCATTACGACCATCATAATTGCTAGTAGCATTGCAATGCGTCTTTCTCGTTTCTTTTTCATAATTCTCCTCCTTTTTTCTTGTATGGAAATGGTTTTTTCACTTTCTACCTTTATCTTACAAAATTATTTTTCTTTCCACATCACCCGAAAGGATGATATTTTGTGAAATTTTATAAATTTTTGGCGTTTTTTTGTAAATTTTTTTGTTTTTCCGCAAATTTTTAAAGATTTTTGCCTTTTTATTTTTCTATTCTTCTATCTTTTTCTTTTGACCATAAAATAAACTGCAAGCCCTAGTATAGCTGCGCCTGCTCCTGAAATTTCTATGCCCATGGTCTTGTTACTACCTACATTGTCTACTGTGAAGTCTTCACCACTGTGGATTCCATTTTTTATATAGGATATATCTAGGTCGTCAGCTAACATTAGCCAGTCGCCTTGTTGTACGCCGATTACGGTAAACTCAAGGGGACCTTTGTCATCATATACCTCGTAGGAGTACCTCTTTTTGTGCTCTTGGTCCTGCCACTTCATGCCCATGTAACCTTCGATAACGTCTGGTATATACTCATTCTCACTTAGATAAGTAGTGTTGTCGTTCTTGCTCTTGTGTATGTAAAGCTTATAGTCACCTAGGTCGTCTTCTGTTATATCTTTCCATTTATCTATGGTTTCTATCTCTTTAAAGATCCGGGGGTCGATATTATACTCGCCAATCTTTGTTGGTGCTATTAGCTTGCTAGATACGAGGTCTTCCGTGTTAACGCCTTTATTATCACTCTCTGTGTCCCAGATCAAAGCGAACCAATCGTACTCGTAGTCTGTGTTTTTAATGTGAATAAACATTTCTGCCTTTCTATATGCAGCAAAGTATGGTATGGATACGTCTGTTAGTGGATCTTTAAATGGTAGTTCCGGTTCTAGTGTGCCTGCAAGTATTACCACTTTGCCTTCGTTTTCGCTTTTTATTTTGCCATCGTCTATGTATACTGCTGTGTCCAGGGTCTTTTTTATTCCTGGCTGTTCTACCAAGATTAATATTCCAAGCCCAAGTACCAATGCTCCAGCGATGATTAGTAAGACTATTTTTTTCATATTCCCCCTCCTTCTCCTTTTCGTATGGAAATAGTTTTATATTTTTATTTTAAAAATTTTTTGTCCTTTCCACATCACCCAAAAGGATGATATTTTTAAAATTTTTTGTATTTTTTAAAATTTCCATCAAAAAAAGTACCTTAAAGATCCTTTTAAAATATTTATCTGCTATAAAAATGCAATATATTTCTAGCCGATTCTATAAAAGTTTGTGCCTTATACAATCGATTAAAAAGCAGCTCATCTTCGGTTCTAAACTAAGTTTTAACTTCGGTTTCTCTTTATAGTTTTGTACTCTAAGTATCATCTCTTCAAAGTCTTTCTTTTCCTGGATAAGTTCTGCGATAGTGGTATTCTTTTCTTCTTCGCTGTCGTATTCATCCTCAGCCGCTTCTTCAATGGTCATGTCCAAGTAGGATATATTCTTTTCAACAAGTTTATAAAACAAATCCTTCTTGCCCTTTAGCCACAGTGTGTAGAAGTAATGATCCCAGTCCAGGGTGTAGTACTCTTCTATATTTTCTTTTCCCCAACAGTCTAGGAATTTATCATAATCACCGAGCACATAGTATAGGTCGAAGATTTCATAGTCATTTATTTCATCGGTGCAAAGATGGTAGTTTTCATCCATTCCGATCTTAACTTGATCTAGGTAAGATCTTGCTTTCTCGATATTTCCAAGGTAGGCTTCGCAGTAGGAAAGTGATAGCAGTAGCCTCATTCTATTCGGATATTTTCTTAGAAGTTCTTTAAAATTTGCGGCAGCACTAGAATAATCTCCATCCTCGTATAGGCAGACCGCATAATTAAAAGCGTGCTCATATCCATTATCCTTTTCCCTAGCAATTTTAAAATAATTTGTGCTTAGATGGAGATTTTCCTTCGAATGGTCGTATTGATATTCGCTAAAATAGTAGATTCCAAGAGCCTTGTATGTGTCCACGTAAGGCGACTTCAGCTCATATGCCAACTTTAAATATTTCAATCTCTCCTCTCCATAGTAGTAGAAGGCAAGATCTGTATAGATTCTTGATTTTTCATCATCAGAAAGGAGCTTAAAATTTTCCCTGAGAAAATTCTCCAGAATTTCCACTGATTCATCATCTTTCCTAAGCTCCAGCTTTGTAGAAGCAAGATTTAGTAAAATATCCAAATCAAGTGGGTTTTCATCTTTCTTTTTAAGAAGAAAATTTTCCATCTTTTCAAAATATTCTACGGAATGGTCATAATCATCGAGAAAAGGCTCGCCGTACCTGTCTTCATATTGAGTTTTTAAGCTTCGCCAATACGTCTTTATATCCTTTAACATTTATTTTCCTTTTATATCTTTTATAATTCATAATGGCCTAATATTTAAACCTTATCACTTGCTTTTTAGCATCCACTTCCGCTTCAACTCCAAAAGGTATGATACATCTCAGAACTTTCTACAACTTAATTCGTACCTTCTTTTGCATTTATGGATGTGTTATCTTTTTTGTTGCAACCCACTAAAAGAGTAAGTGGAACCTTAAACATAGCTAGAATCTTAGAATTTGTTTTTATAATTTCCATCCTTCTTATTATAATAATAACTATTTATTTAAAATAATTATATTACATAATGTATCATTCTACATCATTAAATTAAAAAGATCTCAGGAATTCTCCCAAGATCTTTTTGCAAACGCTAGCGTGATGTTCAAGTGTTTTATAATTTTCTTAATATTTTAAATCTTTAATTCTCATACTACCTGCTTACTATTTTGTAATATGCTTTACTCGTCATTTTAAATATCAAGTAGTATACTACGAAAAACACTCCGATAACTATTAACAAATATTTTCCATACTGCATAAATTTTATTACTCCAAAAAGTGCGAGTAGTTGGTAGATGATTTTTGATGCTACAGTTGAGTTTATGATAGCAAAAATCAATGGTGCAAATAAAAGGTAGACCATCTGTGAGGATGAGGTCTTCTTAATCAATTTATCTTCGAGACCAATTTTTTTCATTATTTGATATTTTTCTCTATCCTCGAATCCTTCACTTATTTGTTTGTAGTAGCTTATGATTACCGTCGCTACGAGAAATATAAAAGCAGTTATAGTACCTAAAAATACAAATCCCCCATAAATTTCATATGCTCCTTTTAGGTAACTTTCAGAATACTCTACATTTAATCCATTTTCTTCTGAAAATTTTCTAAGATTTGCATTGTACTCTTCTCTGTCTATTCCATCTATATCCCAGTTTGCTTCTAAGTTTATAGTTGCGTCCTCGTATTTGTCTTCTTTTTTATCGTATATTTTTAATTCCTTAGATATATATTCCATAGTAGAAATATCTTTTACAACTATTCCATAACTTTCTACCGCTAGGTTTGATGGAATAAAATTGTCTACAATCTTTATTTTAAAAGTTTTATCTCCTATTTGAAGCTTGTCTTTTTTTAGCATAAATTTTTGATTTGCTGTTAATAGGACTTCATCATCTTCTAATGTATAATCTCCTCTTACTCTTTTGTTGTAACCTTCTAGGTCATATACAAGGACAAAGTATTGTGGTGTCTTTTCTCCACCTTTAAACGAAGTTATTTTGTTCTCTTTTTCTTCCACCGGCGTCATCATTCTGTAGTTTACAAATTCATTCTTTATGTTCTCTTTACTAGGTACCGTTTTGTAAACCTTATCTTCCAAATTCTTTATAGCTTCTTCGAGATTTTCTTTATTTATGTTCTCTTTGCTATCTAGATTATATTCTCTAGGAATTACATTTGATGCTGAATATTCTATCCTGTCATAAATGCTTAGAGATGCGGATACAGCTATAATCACACCCACACTTATAATGGAAATACTAGCAAGAGATATGGCGTTTGATTTTATCCTGTATAGAAGCCCTGATACTCCCAAAAATCTTTCTTTTTTATAGTAAGATTTCTTTTTCTTTTGCCTTTTTAAATAAATTACAGAAAAAGACATAAATAAAAGATATGTTGCAAGCATCGTTATTAAAGCCGCTATAAAAAAATAGAGTAGTGATGTTAACATTCCTTGTGTTGTCAGAGCTATAAAATAGCCTGCTGCAAGCAAGATAAATCCTAAAATCATTATAAAACCTCTAGACTTCGGTTCTCCCTCTCCACTTTTTTGGTTGGATAAAAGTTCTATTGGAGTTTGAGTATATATTTTAAAGCTTGTGCTTATTAGCGAAGCTAAGAATGCAACTACTAATAGTATGATAGTTTCTATCATAGCCTTTATGGAAAATGGATAGTCCATGATTCTTCCTGCTACATCTTTCATAAGCTTATTTAAAGCTAGGAAGGTAAGCTTTCCAAAGATGTAACCGCCAACTAGTGCAAAGATTGCTATGATAAAAAATGCTATTATCATCTCTATCGTAATTATTTTTCTAATATGTTTTTTCTCAAGACCCATAATTCCATATAGAGCAAATTCCTTATTTCTTCTCTTGGTTAGAAAATTCGTACTATATATAAAAAATATAAATGTCAAAATTCCTGTTATTACTATTCCAATATTTATAATCATTGGCAGAGTTTCATGTCTAGTTCTAACATATTCATTTGCTGATAGACTTGCCATTATATTGAAAAGTAGGAGCATTATTCCAGATGATAGGATAAATGGAATGTACAAAATCCTATGAGCCTTTAAATTTTTAAAAGCAAACTTCTTTGCAATCTTTCCTTTCACTATAGCTCACCCCTGGATAGCATAATTTGAGATTTATTTATTCTTTCCATAAAATCTTGACGATTTTCTGTATCCCCCTTATATAGCTCATGGAAAACTACACCGTCTTTTATAAACAAAACTCTATTTGCAAAAGATGCCGCATTAAGCGAATGAGTCACCATGAGAACAGTCTGCCCCATTTCATTTACACAAGTAAATAGGTTCAAAATCATGTTGGACGAATTGGAATCCAATGCTCCTGTTGGTTCATCCGCAAGCAGTATCGCCGGCTTAGTTATAAGGGCTCTTGCTATTGCAATTCTTTGTTTTTGTCCACCAGAAATTTGATATGGATATTTATTCAATAAATCTTCTATCCCTAAACTAAATTTGATTTCATCCAGTCTCTTATTCATAACTTCTTCTTTTTCATTGGAAAGAACAAGTGGCAAGAAAATGTTGTCCCTATTCGAAAATTGATCTAGGAGATTGAAATCTTGAAAGACAAATCCTAGTCTTTTTCTTCTAAATGAAGCTAGTTCGCTATCTTTTAGTCCTGTCAAATCTTCTCCACCAAGATATATGTTTCCAGCACTAGGTCTATCAAAACTCGCTATTATGTTTAAAAGCGTGGTCTTACCTGCACCAGATTCTCCCATTATGGAGATAAATTCTCCTTCTTCAACAGATAGATTTATATCCTTTAGAGCTTCTGTTACGATATTTTTAGTTTTATAAATGCGTTTAATATTTTTTAATTCTAATATTGGCATAGACGCCTCCTTTTCTTATGTTTACATTGTAGAATAAATAAATATTTTGAGCATTTATCTAATATTACAAATAGCTTTTATATCTTACAATTTTGTAAGACTTGGTGGAAAACTTATCGAAAATTCACTTCCCTCACCAAGTTTCGATTTAACATTTACCTTAACATTTATTATTTCAGAAATTTTTTTGACCATGTATAGACCAAGACCACTAGATTTCTGAGTTACTCTTCCATTAAATCCAGAGTATCCTCTGTCAAATATCTTTTTTATATCTTCAGATCTGATTCCAATACCAGTGTCTTTTATCGTGAGAATATTGTCCGCAAAATATATATAAATTGTCCCTTCCTCTGTATATTTCAAAGCATTTCCAAGTATCTGCTCAATTAATATGGACAGAAGCTTACCATCCGTTACGACTTTTTTATCCACCACATCATAGGAGATAGAAATATTTTTGCTTATAAAAATCATTGAATATTTCTTTATAAGAGATTTTATAAGCTGATCTAAATCTACTTTATCTATGTCCATATCAACATTTCTATCTATGATTTTTAAATAATTCATCGCCATATTTGTGTATTCTTCAACATAAAATATTTCTTCTCTAAGTTTTTTGTAATTTGTATCATTTCCCTTATTTAAAATTAAATTTATGACGGTAATAGGCGTCTTGATTTGGTGAGCCCACATCAAAAAATACTCTTCTAAATCTCTATTCTTATCTATATAATCCTTTCGCAAACTTTTATTTTCATCAGATAAAATTTCATACTTCTCTTTTAAATTCAATTCTTTCTTATATAGAAAAAATCCTACTACTAAGTAGATTAAAAGCATAAAAAATATTATTTCTAAACCAAGTACATATATGTGCATATCAAGATTTGTAAATATGAATAGCATGAGAAAAATCACTAGAAATATGCTAGTAGCAGAAATAATTTTATATTCAGATTTTAAATATTCTATAAATCTATTCATTTTCTTCCTTCAAATAATATCCCATTCCCTTTTTGGTTTGAATTAAATCTTCCCTTCCTATTTCTCTTAGTTTCTTTCTAAGTCTTGTGATATTTACTGCCAATGTATTGTCGTCTATAAAATTTTCTCCCTGCCAACATTTTTCAATAATATCATTTCGGCTGGCAATCTCTCCATTAGCTTCAAATAAACTCTCAAGAATCATAAGCTCAGTTTTAGTTAGATCTATGTTGCAATCTTTGTATGTAAGTCTTGCTTTTGAGATATCTAAAACACAAGAATCAAATTTAAAACTTTCATTATCAATCCTATAATTATACGCTCTTCGTAGTACCGCATAGATTTTTGCTCTAGTTACTGCAATATCTATAGGCTTTGTAATATAATCATCAGCACCAAATTCCATAGCTTGAACGATATCCATCGGCTCAGTGTGAGACGAAATAAAAATAATAGGAAGCTTTGAAGTCTTCCTTATCTCCTGAGTCCAATAATATCCGTTGAAATATGGAAGAGAAATATCCATAAGAACAAGATCTGGCGAAATACAATTCATCTCATCTATAACTCTATTAAAATTTACTACTTCAAAAGTTTCATATCCCCAAGCTCTAAGCTCTTCCGCCAAAATTCTAGAAATATTCTTATCATCTTCTACAATAAATATTTTCATATAAATTCCTTTCTTCTATTTGCTTAAAGTTTATAGTATTTCAAAAAATTTTACAATAAACAATATTTGAAATTACAGAATTTTAATAGCATATTTCACTAGTGATTCAAAAAAGTTTTAAAAATTCTTAATTAAATATATTCTATCCATTTTGCTACTCCAAATACTTTGATATCATAATTTAATTTTGTATATTATATATTTATTTATATATTGAGATTTTGTCTCACTTATATGCTTTGTAAATCTATTTTAAATGCTTTACGTAAAGCATCTATATAATTATTATCTTTCATGCTATACAGATAGCGTGTGTTAATTAAATTATTTCATTTGCAAAGACTAGGTCCTCGGAGGTCAAACATCAATGATTAATTTTTTCATGCTATACGTATAGCATAAGATTATTATTAGTTCATTTGCATATACTTAACCTTCGGAAGTTAGACCCGTTCGAAGCCCTAGCCGAAATCTCTGATTTCGCAGCAGGTCTCGTGCAAAGAGTTCCAAAGAAGCCGAACAAAGTGAAGGCTGATTTGCAGAACTCGACTGCCTCTCAGGGTGACTGCAGTTTGGAGATTAACCTCTTTAAAAAACTTTGAGGAAGGCAGTCACCCTGAGCGAACGCAGTGAGTCGAACGGGTATAACCCTGGTGAGGTCAAACATTGATGATTATTTTCTCATGCTCTACGTATAGCATAAGATTATTATTAATTTTATTTGCCAAGATTGCCCTTCGGAAGTTAGACCCGTTCGAAGCCCTGGTAAGGTCAAGTATCGATGATTAATTTTTTCATGCTATACGTATAGCATTTAAATTCTTAACAAAAAAACAGTAAACCTATTGATCTACTGTTTAAACTCTATTAAATCTATTAATTTACAAATCCTTGATATTCATCTTTTCGATTTCTGATTGTCTCTTTACCTTTTGCCTTACTACAGAGTAAATTGCAAGGAGAATTATTGTTGGAATATTGCTTGTTAAAAACGCAGAAAGCACCATCGCTATACGCTTACTTATACTTATATCTACCGGCGGCTCTGCGATGTTTAAAACCATAATTATAGAAATTATAAGTGTTAGCCCTGGAAGTATCAGTCCAATCCATTTACTTTCCATCTTTGAAAAATATATTTGCAAGTAGACTATCAGACTTACTATCAATAAAAAAATTATAGTATTTAATGAAAATGCCATTTAATCCTCCCCTTTCATCTTCTTGTATTCGGAAACCAATATCTTCGCCGTCTCGAAATCGATCTTGTCATTTACAGCAAGCCTCTTTATAAGCGAGATATATGGTTCGTTTGCGTTGTCGTCACTAATCTTAATCTTCTGTATAAGCCTATCGAGTCTTAGCCTCACCGTCGGATATGTTACTTCGTACTGTTTTGCAATCTCTTTTAATGAGCCAGATGCCATTATAAAATTTTTGATAAAGGATAGATCTTCGTCGTCGAGATTTGCCATCCATTCTGGAATTATTTCAATCGTCATTTCATCACCTACTTTAATTATGTTAAGTATATTCTTTAATTTTATTAAAGTCAATCTTAAATTTTATTTTTAATATTAAAAAAGAGAGGTCGCCCTCTCTAATATTTTTATTAATGTTAGATCGTTATTTTAACGAACACTTTGAACGTCACTTTCGCCCTCATTTTGCCCCTCACTTTGACCGTCATTTTAACCGTCACTTTGGATGACACTTTCGCTGTCATCTTTATTAATATATTTTATATTTTTCATAAACCTCGTGAAGTATCTTTGAAAACTCTTCTGATTTCGACTCCATAAGTCCGTGGCTAGTGTTTTCCATAATGTATAGCTCTTTCTTTGGCGCTATTACCTTGTCGAAGTAGTCCTCAGCCAACTTGTAATTGACCTGATAATCCTTATCTCCGTTAATATTTATATATGGAACTTGATATTCATACTTTCCCTTTAGTGAAAAGGACTTAAAATCATCTGATTTATAAAATTCAATGTACACATCCATATTTCTTTTAGAATAAGAGCTCCAATCTTTTATTGAATAATTGGGATTAAATAGAAGTGTCGTTATTAGATGATAATCCGATCCATCCTTCATGGCGCTATATCCATATTTTTTTAAAATCTCATTCTTTGCCTTCACCGAATCCATTGTAATTTCTTCTGGGGTAATTTTTTCTATGAGCTTTTGTGCCTCTTCATCGTCTTTTGCCCATTTAGTAGCTTCTCTTTTAAAGGCTTCTTCATTTTCTTGAATGTCAACAATCTGACCACATCCGATGAACATTTCATAATAATAAGGATGTTCCAGCACGAGATTTGCTCCATAGATGGATCCCCAAGAATGCCCCAGTATGCTTATCTTGTCTACATCCATATAAGATCTTATAAACTCCGTCAGTTCTTTGCCATCTTCCATAAAGATTTCTTTTGTGAGTTTGATATTGTTTTGTGATTTATCATAGCTTTTTCCACAGTTTCTTTGGTCCCATGTAACAATCGTAAAAATATCGGCCCATTTTCTAGTGAAAGCATAGTCAATTTCGCTAGTTGATGAGCCAGGGCCTCCGTGTAGATAAAGTAGAACAGGGTTATTTTTATCCTCGCCATAGATATTTATCCACTGCTTGCTGCCATTTATAACTACATACATAGACTCGTTGATTCCACCTTTTGGAGTGCGCTTATTCCATAGACTTCCAATAATATTAAGAGTAAGTATCGCAGCGATAATAATGACTAACGAAGATAGTACTATTTTTAAAGTTTTTATTTTACTCTTTTTCATAATTTAAATTGCCCAAAACTTATACATTTCAAAAATGACCATCACCATGTATTGTGTTATTGCCAAAAGTCCTATTATAAAAAATTTATTTTTTTCTTTCTTTGTAGCCTCTTCATAGTGATTTTTCTTTGCATTGCTTATAAAAAGTGCAAGTAGTATTAGTAGAACTAAAAAAATACCACTTTGTAGTTTGTAAGATGTCACGCTTCCTATGTCTCCAGTTGTATATCCACTACTTAGTCTTAAAAATATAATCGCCAGATTGATTAGACCAATTCCCATTAGTGCAGAGATAATATACGAATCTTTTCTAAGCTCATTTATCTCTAATTTATTTTTCCTTTTTGTAAAATCCGCAAGACCACATATCAGTAGATTTATTATTCCATAAATTCCTGCTACGATAAAAAAAGTGATGCACAATATATTGGTGAGCGCCTTAGGTGTTGAAAGAATAAAGTCAGAATATTGTGTTTCTAGGATTCCGTCTTCTTCGTGCCACCAACTGTTTAAATCCTCTTCGCTAAAGGAACTAACTCCAATTGCGCCTAAAAATGAAAGTGGTCCTCTCTTTATTCCTCTTGTATTTATAATAAGTCCTTTAGGAACGTCTCTTTTTATCTTGGCAAGTTCAGAATCTTTAAACTTTCCAAATACTAATTCATACATTTCATCATTGTAAATAGTTTCATGGGCTTGGTTTGTCATGACCACCATGCCAACGCCACTTTTAGGATCAAATTGCAACATAGATGAGCAGCCAAATGTGTTTCCTGCATGACCTATTGTCTCTACTCCATATTCGCTAGGAAAAAATCCATGATAGTTCTTTGCGATTTCTGTCGTTTTATAGTAACTCGTCGGAGTATATATTTCTTTTAAGGTGTTTTTATTTTTAAATAGTGGTGAAGGTTTATCGTCTGGAGTAAGTGCTCTGGCAAAAGTTTTTAAATCGCCTATTGTGCCTGCTGCACTTCCTGCAGGATAGAGATGAATGTAGTACATCCCCGGACCTTCAATTATCTTTCCGTCGGTATCATAGCATTTTAACTTCAATCTTTGATTATAGACCCAATCATTATCATCGTAGTTTGGGCTTATTGAAGTATGAGTCATATTAAGTGGCTCTAAAATATTTTTATGGACATATTCCACGTAGTCCATACCAGAAATTCTTTCTACTATAAATGCAGCAAGGGCGGCTCCCCAATTTGAATATGCCGTATATTCGCCTGGCTCATAGACTTGCCTTGGTTGCCTTATTCTAAGTGTTTCTTCAAGGCTTTTGATTTCATCTGCATCAGTAGTTTGAATGAAGTATGTATCTTGAAACCCAGCTTGATGATTCATTAGATTAAGCATAGTTATGGGTTTCTTAGAACTCAAATTCTTCAAGAATTTCTTTGGCAAATAATTGTTAATATCAGCATTAAGATCAATTTTTCCTTCTTCATATAGCTTAATAACACTAACCCATATAAATAGTTTAGATATAGATCCCCATTCATAAACAGTTTCAGAATCAGTCTTTACCTTATTTTCTTTGTCCATGTATCCAAATGAATTTTCATAGATGGTTTCTTCTCTATCATATAAGATTACATTCATGCCACATGTTGTGTCTTTGTGATCATAGACGAATTTCTCTATAGATTCTCGCAAATCGCTGTATTTTAAACCAGATGGCAAAACTTTTTCTTGTGCACTCACAGTTATGATCTGAGAAAAAATCATTGCAACAGCTATGAATAACAAAAACGCCTTTTTAATTATTTTTTTATACAATTTATGACACCTCCCACAATACTCAATTTAATTTTACTTCTCGATTATATCTTTATTGTAAAGTGGGCGTCATGATAGCATAAACTTTGTGCAAATTATAAATTTTATTTTTAATATTAAAAAAGAGAGGTCGCCCTCTCTATGTTTTCATATCTAATTCTAATTTATAAATTATTTTATTCTCCTATATATTTTACGTATACCTGGCATGGATTCCATTCATCCCATAGTGTCGGGAAGCATTCCAATTCTTTGTAGCCCACCGCAACGTAGAAACTATTGGTGATGTCATACTCTTCATAATGACCTTTCTCTACGGTTTTTACCTGTGAATAGGTATAGCCGAGTTTCTTCGCCATTGATTCGTATTCTTCGTTTAGCTTCTTTCCGATGCCCATCCCATGGAATTCTTTCCTTATTCCCATGACAAATATCTCGGCGCAGTCCCTACTCGTTTCGTTTAGTACGACGAAACCTACCGCCTCATCGTCTACAAAGGAAGCGATGAACGGTTTCGCCTCAGATTCATTTATATATTCTTCTGTGCTTTCTGGCAACCCGAACCATTCTGGTAGGTCTGTTAAGATTTCTCTTGCTATTTTTTCTTTTTCTTTTTTATCTAAAATTTCTTTTATTTTTATATTCATTGCAATCCTCTACTTTCTAAAATCATCTGGTTCTTTCACATCTACCAACGCCAGTAGAATCGTCATCACAAATAGCATAAAGGCGAAGACTCCATAAACAGGAACGGCTTGTATGATTTCAAGTTTTATAAGTCCGCCGATACAATAGGCGTAGATGCAAAACCAAAAGATAAAGGTCGTCCAATCTTTTTTATGTCCAAAGGTTAGATTTTTCCTTTGGGCTAGAATTTCTCTTATAAGTTTTATTAAAACGAATATCCATATGGCAAGAAATGCTAAGATCGAGAACCATTCATCGGTTATTTTGTTTAAATATAGTGATATAGAGCTGCAAATTCCTACGAAAGCTACTCCGCCTAATCCAATGAGTATTGATCTCATTAGATTTAATTTTTCATCGCTGTGTTTTTCCCAACTCTTTAGTGTCATGTAGACGATTGACGGTACTTCAAACATGTATCCGAGAAAGTTTACCCAGATTACGCTCATAAACATGTGGTGATTTATAAATAGATTAATTTGACGACCGTCCCACACCCAGAATCCTCCGTCGAGCCTGATCGCTACTACATCGAGAAGAAGATCCATGCTCACTATGAGCCATCCACTTAGTAGTGCTGTCATAATCTTTGTTAGAGAAAATTTCTTCGCTATTCGAATGGCGCACACGGTTATTCCGCCCCACATTAGTCCACCGAAAAATGGAAATTGGTATGGCACAAAGCCGATGCTTATGTAGAAGTCGTTGCTGTAATGATAGATGTCCGTAAGTCTAACTGCCAATAGTTCTAAAGAGAACCCAGCAATTGCCCCAGAAATCAAAAGCCCCAGCTCTCTATAATTTTTATTTTTTAAAATATCTATAACTAAGATCGTAACTATAAAATAACATATGATCTCAAAACTATTTATCCAGTTCATATATCTCTCCATAAATTTATTTTCTAATTGAAGCTTAAGTAGCATCTAACGGAATATCTAAAACAATATTATCAATAATTCTTTTTTCTCTCAAGTTAAATGGTCTAAAACAGAAAAGCTTTTTCTATAACTAATCAAAACTTTTATTAACATTTATAATTATTATTTTTTCTCCAAGTTATTGACATGAAAAGTATTTTATGTTTTACTATTCATACAAATCATACTTAACTTAGGAGGTAGTGAAATGAAAAATCCAAAGGGAAAATACGCTTGGACTGTCAAAGTTGGAGAAAAAGGACAGTTCGTTATACCTAAGGAAGCTAGAGATCTTTTCAACATTAATCCAGGTGATACTTTAATTGTGCTTGCAGATATAGATAAGGGAATCGCAATTCCACCTAAAAATATGTTTGCACAACTAATGACTAAAGTTTTTAATAAGAATGCAGATAAAGAGGATGACTAATGGACTCAATCACCACCCATGAACTTACAAAAAAATATGGAGACATTGTAGCTGTAAATAATCTAAATCTTAGAGTTAAAAAGGGAGAGCTATTCGCCCTTCTTGGCGTAAATGGTGCAGGTAAAACCACCACGATAAAGATGTTATCTTGCTTAATAAAACCAACAAGTGGAGATGCAATGCTTCTTGGAGACAGCATTGTTTCAAACCCATATGCAATAAAGGAGAAAACAAATATTTCCCCACAGGAAACTGCTGTTGCTGAAAATTTATCTGTTTTAGAAAATTTGGAATTTATCGCAGGAATATATGGACAGGATCGCAAAACATCAAATATAAACGCTCTTGAAATAACAAAAAATTTTGGTTTGGAAAATGAACTTAATAAAAAACCCAAAAATTTATCTGGTGGAATGAAGCGTCGCCTATCCATTGCTATGGCTCTCATTTCAAAACCTGAAATTCTATTTTTAGATGAGCCCACTTTAGGACTGGATGTGTTGTCTAGTCGTGAATTATGGACGTTTATCAAATCATTAAAGGGAAAAGTTACAATAATCCTTACGACTCATTATATGGACGAAGTTGAGAATTTAGCTGACCGAGTTGGAATTATGGCAAAAGGAAAGTTAACAGCAGTAGGAACAGTGGAAGAATTAAAAGCTAAGACTGGAACTTCCAAATTAGAGGATGCTTTTGTTATGTTTTCAGGAGGCATGCTATGAGAATTATTTTATTTGCAAAAAGAAATATAAAAGAAATTTTACGCGACCCCATCAACCTCTTCTTTAGCATAGGGTTTCCAATCGTCCTCTTGGTATTATTATCTATTATTAATTCTGCTATTCCTCCAGAAGCTAAAAACACGATGTTTGAAATTACAAATCTTGCACCAGGTATTGCGATGTTTGGAAGCGTCTTTATGGCACTATTTGCAGGTATGCTATTATCGAAAGACCGCACATCTTCTTTCCTAATGCGATTATTTACATCTCCTATGACTGCTGCTGATTTTATTTTAGGTTATACATTACCTATGATAGTCTTGACGATGGCACAAGCTACAATCACATTACTAGTAGCAGGGGCATTTGGACTTGATATCAATATCTACACCATTTGTGGGATTATTTTGACATCATTAACATCTCTATTATTTGTCGGAACAGGTTTATTTTTTGGTAGCATCTTAAATGATAAGGCAGTCAGCGGTGTCTGTGGAGCACTACTGACAAATGTTGCAGGCTGGCTATCTGGAGTTTTTATTCCGATCGATCTGATAGGAGGTACCTTTAAAACAATAACTAATATTTTGCCATTTTATCATAGCTCTGAAGCAATAAAGATATGTCTAAGCGGTAATTTTAATCAGATTTTTCCTCATTTGCTTGTTGTGATGATATACACAATAATTATTTATACACTTGCTATCACCACTTTTAATCGTAAAATGAATGGCGATATCTAAAGTAATATAACTAAATATTTTATTTCAAAAACAAAAAAGAGTCTTCATTTAAAGTATGAAAACTCTTTTTGATTTTTATATTAAATTAATTTTCGTCTAGTCATTTTTTTTAAAATAGATACGGAGTTAGCAGTTATAGACAATATAACTAGAACCCATAATGCTTTACTCATTGTAGGCATAATATCCATAAGACCGCCCCAGTCTTCTTTAATTACACGGCTAGCTCCATCAAAATAGAATGCACATACTGTTAAAGATGTTAAGGATATACTCAAAAATCTATAGCGTTCTGCATTTTTATTTTTTATTGTTGTTATCACATTTAATAGTGCAAATATTATTGCACCTCCAATATTTTAACTTCTCTAAATCATTTTATTCCAAAGTAAGAAGAAGTGCCATCTTAAACTTCTTTGTAGCTTTTACTGAGTGGAGACCACCCTTCGCAAAGTGGAAATTTTCACCTGCACATACTACATGGTCCTTTCCTTCATAGCTTATCAAAGCTTCGCCGTCTAAAGCGAAGATGATTGCCTCGCCGGGAGCGGCATGTTCTGAAAGCCCGGTATCTTCATCAAATGCCATCACGACAAATTTCATCTTGTCATTATGCACCACATCCATGTTTACGATCTTGCCTTCCGCATAAGGAACAAGATCTTTCAATTTAAAAACTTCTCCTGCTTTAATTTTTTCGTTCATAATACTCTCCTTTCTTACAGATGCTTCTGTATACACACTGCCTTCTGCAGTTCTCATTCCCATAGGGGTATTCGTCAGTGTTAAGATACTTTCTCCAACTTGCAATTTTTGCAAGAATTTATCTTTCCCATAAACCTCCAAGCTGCCCTCTGCAACAATTATTAGTTTGTAGTAGGGATAAATCTCCGCACTTATATCGGTATTCTTATCCAGCGAAAAATATGTAATGGAGTTTTCTCCACCATAGATTTCTTTTGAAATGGTACAACCTGGAACCGCCGGATTATCCTTTCCTATGGAAAAAACTTCGCCTATTTTTTCTTTCATTTTATCACATCCCATTTTTCTATTCTGTCTGCAACGACCCGTTTTACTTCTGGTCTTACCACGATTAATACAAAAACTAATTTAATTCCCGTTTCGAAACACACCATTTTCTGTCACAGTTATCGAAAAACGATGATCAAATGATTCCGTTGGCACTTCTCCACACATGCGCTCTCTGCAAATAATAGCAGCTGGAACATTATTATATTTATTGAAAAGAGTGTCGTAAAACCCACCACCATGACCGAGACGATTTCCTTTATGATCGGCAGTAAGACAAGGAATTACAGCAAACTCAACCTCATCCATAGGGATAAGCTCTGAAGACTTATCCGGCTCATAGAGACCGTAGTAACCGCGTTTTAATTCATCGAGGGAAAATATTCTTCTTGCTTCCATGACTGCTTTTCCAATGCAAAGTGGAACTGCCAATATCTTTTTATCCGCAAGCACCTGGTTAAGAAAAGGTCTTGTGTTGATCTCATGCTCCACACCTACAAAACAGAAAACAGTGTTTGCCTTTTTATATTCAGGAAGTCCTAATAGTAACTGGGTAATACGTCTGTCTGCATCATTTTTGTAATTTTCTGGAAGCGCAATGGCTTTAGACATCATCTTCTTTCTCAGCTCTTTTTTAATTTTTTGTATGTCACTTTTTTCTTCCAATTTCATATCAAAATCCCTTTCAATAATAATAGCAAACTAAGGCATCTATTTTTACTTAAAACAGAATCAAAGCATAAATTCTACTAATTGATTTTATGTTTCAATTATACTACAATAAAAACAAAAGCTGCGTTGTAATAACAACTAAATTAGCATTTTATAAATGATTTTCATAGAATGATAATATAAAAAGGCTTCTAGGATTCTATCCTAAAAGCCCATGGAATTTTTTTTAATTTTATAAGTAGAAATTTTACTTTTCTGGTTTTGTTATAAGTTTGTCGAAGAGTGGTAGTAGCTCTTCTAATCTATCGACGATTCTTTTTTGTTCTGCTAGTAGTGGGAGAGGAATAGTTTGATTGCTTATTATTTCTTTGCTAATTACTCCTTGTTTTTGGTGTAGTCATGGGTTACTCCGTCCCGTTCAATTTTTATTTTTTCTCATTATTTTTAGTGTTTCTTTAAATTCTTTTGTCTTATTTGTTCTAATTTTTCATAATCTCCCCCCCCTATGCTTCTTAAAGTAATTATATCACTTCCATCCTATCTTTTTGTTGGAATAACAGGGAAATCCACGCTTTTAATTTAACTATTTTATTATTTCCAAAGTTTATATTGGCACATCTTCTCCCGGATATGTGTTTTATAATACTCTTTTAATTTTATTCTTGATGTTTCTAAATCTTCATTACGAAGCATTTTTATGCATACTTACTAATTATAATTACAACAGTTTCCCCATTTATTAATGTGAAATCTCTCCTAAATTATTCTGTTAGACTTAAGATCATTTTAAAATCAAACACTTATCATCTAATACAAAGGTCACAAAACACCAATCAGAACCACCGGCGTAGCCGGTGGTTTGCTCTGCCCCTATAAGGGGCTTTTACCTGCTGTGCACCTTGTGCACTCTGAATGTCTATCAATTGCAC
>QWCK01001934.1_pt1 | contig 45948 bp, 37 predicted proteins | sample 1972571 | NCBI WGS metagenome assembly QWCK01 (sample SAMN09866710, study PRJNA288562) | Human gut metagenome isolate term2_stool, whole genome shotgun sequencing... | isolation source: gut | host: Homo sapiens | place: USA: California | reverse complement strand
GAACATTTCTTTCCAAAGCTTCTGCCGAATCTCCGGATACTCTTTTTTAATCAATCGGCTGCTTGCGCTTTTATACGCATTAATAAATTTGCTGAGTTCTGAGTTCTGATTTTGGATGGGCCCGAAACATGATATGAACATGATCCCGATCATGATTCCATTCCTCTAATGTAACATGATACTTCGGAGCGATATATTCAAAAATCTCCCGAGCCCGATCAGAAACAGGGTCCGTCAGTATCTTTTTTCGGTATTTTATAACCAGAATCAAATGATAATAGAGTAGAAATACTGAATGCGCATTACTGTCCAATTTTCTCATAAAATCAGCCTTTCCTTTGTGCAGTTTTAAGATGCCAGATATTGCATGATTTTCCCAAAAGGCAATTCATCTCACCACCTAAAGAGGATGGGAGAATTCTTGCAAAGTGTTGTTAAATATCGTTTACAATCACATTTATGGTAGGATTCCTCTGGAATCCTGCCCTGTTTTAAATCATACATAGATTCCTGATATTCATTCTTTGATTCTTTATCGATTTGTTTTCAGATACGATAGATTAAAAATAGTTAGATTTGTCTCTCGATTTTATGACTTGTTTAAATATTGTTTTAGACTTCCTGGCATTCTTTTACCGCTTTTGCAAACTCATCCTCATTCATTCCCATAATTGATGCTGCTGTCTTGACGTCGATCTTATGCTCCTGCAGCAGTTTTAAAAGTATATCCATTTTCCCCTGCTGCAGTCCTTCTTTCTGCCCTTGCCGCCTTTCTTCATCCAACATTTCACCAAACAACATATAATTTTCCTCCATTCCCCGATTTTTCTTTAAATCTGTGATCTGTGTCCGAAGTTTCGTGATAAGCAGATCATTTTCTTCCTTTTCCTTCCCGACATCAGGCTCACCGATCCACTTTAAGAAACGTACAAGTTCCTGTCCTATCCCTGTCTCAATTTTCCCTTTCGTGTTCAGAAAAATCTTGCAGGTTCCATCCTCCAGAAGTTCCCCATCTTCTCTGCAGGTTTCCACAAATGTATACCTGTATCGCTCTCTTCCGAATGGATCAAATGTGCAGATAAAGATCACGATACTCTGCGGCAGCCTTGCAAAATCTTTCCCTGTCTTCAAAGCAGCCATATCCATCTGTCCTTGATAATACCTGCTTCTTTTCGGCAGATTTTTATTGTCCGTTGTCTGCATCTCCACATTATAGACCGTTCCATGTTCATCATCCGCATACACATCCAGACGGACACCTCTTGTTTCCGGATTTACAAAGAGAACATGTTCCGCATGAACCATTACTTTTCTTATCGGGATTCCTAGAATCCGCTCCAGCACTCCCCTGCAGCTTTCCGCATTGGACATGACCGCCGCAAACATAAACGCATCCTTAAATTCAAGTTCCTGATATGTTTTTCTCATGTTTTCCTTTCTTTTTCAGGAACCTTTTGTATGATTTTCTTCATTATAAACCAACTGCGGACCAGTCTCAAGTTATCAAACGTTTAAAATTATAAAGTTTATATAAACTTTAATTTCGCGTAAAAACAACTCTGATATCAATAATGGGACTGCCGCACTAACTGATATGTTAATGCGACAGCCCCAAAAATAAGTTTTTATATTCTATTTTACCACCGGATCCAGATCTTCCCGCCGAATTTCCAGTTTCCGTAGAGGAGCCGGCCGAACAGACACAGGCAGATGGCGGCGAAAAAAAGGAGTGTGAGACGGTCGGAACCTGCGAATGTCGTGAGCAGGGCGAGGAAAGAAGTCAGGGCAAGGTACAGGAGATTCATTCCCTGGAAGCGGACAAAGCGGTCTTTTTCCCGGATCTCGTCGTTCCTCTGGATCCGCTCGTAGGATCTTCCTTTTCCCTTTAACAGCCAGGTGCCGAGTACGGCCCATTCGATCGTTAAAATACAGAGTATATACTTTGTGAACATATACCTTCCTCCTTCACTCCATTATTCTATTTTGACTCGTAAAGAACTGCACTTCCCTGTGCCAGGGTCTTTTTCACGTCGATCACTCTCTGGTTCGCGCTGCCCTTCCAGTGCAGGGTCACATCTTTTTCCGCTTCAACGAACGGGCCGTCGACGAGAACATCCACGTATTTTAAGAACGGGAGGTCTTTAATGTCTTCCCAGAGAAATCCTGTATACAGCCAGATCGTCTTTTCCGGGAATTTTTCGTGGATCTCCTCGATCAGTTCTCCCGTCTCCTTCCTATTCTGCCAGTGGAGCGGATCGCCGCCGGAGAAGGTCACGCCTGAGATCCAGGACGGGGCCAGGGCCTCAAAAAGTTCCTCCTTCGCCGCCTCATCGAAAGGCAGTCCGCCCTTCACATCCCATGTCACCGGGTTCTGGCACCCCTGACAGGCATGGCTGCAGCCTGCCAGCCATAAGACTGTGCGAAGGCCGTCGCCATTTAACATGTCCTCTTTTGTTATGTTGTGGTATCGCATTTGTTTTTCCTTTTCTATTTGATCTGTCTCTGGTAAGAATCGTTTACGCGTTTCGCTCGTTTGCAGTGCTCATATTCTTGTTTTCATTTACATGAAAACAAGAATCTCTCGGGCGTTCGCCCTATACGGATTCAGGCAGAAAAATGCTTATGCAAGCAAGCTTGCAACACATTTTTATGCCTGAATCCGTGCACTGCAAACTGGTTTTATCACATGCTCTTTCTCTCAGCGATCTCGGCCATCTTCGCGTCATTTAATCTTGTATCGCCTTTCACACGGGAATAGCTCAGATATCCATTCATCCGGTCGATCTTCGTGAGGTTTTTGCTTCCGCAGACCGGGCAAACGTCCATATTCAGTTCCTCGTGACCGCAGTCATCGCAATAAGACAGGGACAGGTTTACTCCCTCGTAGAATCCCATCTTCATGGCGCGGCGGACCAGGGAGCGGATCGCCTCTTTGTTGTAGTCGATCGGGTACTTCACATACTGGATCTTTCCGCCGTTGGAGAGCTCCCAGAACCGGTGTTCCAGATTCTGCTTCTGGATTGGAGTGATGTCCTCAGTCACATGGCAGTGGAAGCCGTTGCTGACGTACTCGCGGTCAGAGACATTCTCAATGATTCCGTACTTCTTCCTGAACTGCTTTACCTGCAGACCGCAGAGATTCTCCGCCGGTGTGGCGTAGATCGCATAGAGGTTTCCGTCCTCATGCTTAAACTGCTCCACCTTCTCGTTGATATGCTTTAACACCTCGATGGCAAAGGCGCCGTCCTCCACCAGGGATTTTCCGTTATAAAGTCTCTGGAGCTCGTTGAACGCCGTGATTCCAAAGGACGCCGTCGCGGTCTTTAAGAGCGGCTTGATCTTATCGTGAAGCCCCAAATGTCCGCCGTAGAATCCGCCCTCGCAGTAGGCAAGCGGGTTCGTGGAGGCACGCATCTCGCCGAGGTACGCGTAGGTACGGATATGGATCTTACGGATCAGCTCCAGGTAGTAGTCGAGGACCACATAGAAATCCCTGCTCTCCTGTCTCGCCTTCGCGAGGATCATCGGAAGGTGCAGGCTCACAACGCCGATATTGAAGCGGCCAACAAACACCGGAACGTCATTCTCGTCCGCCGGTTCCATGCCGCCTCTCTCATACCACGGGGAAAGAAAGGCGCGGCATCCCATGGGGCTTATGATCTTTCCATACTTTTTATACATGCTGGCGATATATCCCTCACCGCTCAATGACAGCCAGTCCGGATACATCGTCTTTGAGGAACACTCGATTCCTGCCTCGAAGACGTCCTCCAGCTCTTTTCCCGATCCGTGGAGGTTCTCATCATATAAAAATACAAGCTTCGGGAACAGTACCGGCTTCTTGTGGCCTTCTTTTCCCTGACCTTTCTTTCTGACGTTCAGCATCGTGATAGTGGCCATCTTCGCGAAGCGACTTGTTCCGGTTCCCGCTGTCATGGTGATAAACGGGTAGTCACCGCGGCTGGAGGAAACAGAGTTAAACTTGTACTCCCATCCCTGGAATCCCTGTTCCATCTCGCGCTGAACGTCGTTCCATGCCACTTCTTTTGCCTTCTCCTCATCGAGGCCAAGGTCAATATACTTTGTGATATACTTTCCGTAAGATTTCTCCGCGTAAGGCGCCAGGATATTCTCCACGTTCGGCACCGTAAAACCGCCATACTGCTGGCTTGCGGCACTCAGGACAATATCGCCGATAACGTCAAAGGCCACATCCAAAGTCTTCGGCTCGTTGTACCAGATATTTCCCATCTCAAATCCGCCGCTTAAGACCTCATTGACATCAAAGAGGCAGCAGTTCATCGTATCACGGCGCGCGGACATGTCGTGGATATAGATATAGCCGTCGCGGCATGCCTGAAGTTCTTCAACGGTCATAAAGAACTTCTGGTATAGGGATTTATTTAACTCGTTGAAGATCAGGCTCCGCTTCGTGGAGACCAGGGCGCTGTCGGTGTTGCTGTTTTCCTTGTCGCCAATATACATGATGGACTGGCTCTTTTTGTAGACCTCGTCCAACATCTGGACGAAATCCTGCTTGTAGTTGCGGTAATCGCGGTAACTCTTTGCGACCACCGGATTGACGCGCTCCAGGGCGCCCTCGACGATATTGTGCATCTGGGCGATCGGCACCTCTGACTGGTCCAGTTCCTCCGCCTTCTCCTCCACGAACTCACAGATAAATTTGCTCTCAGCCTTTGAGAAGATTATCATCGCGCGGTTTGCGGACTTGTTCACCGCCGCCAGGACTTTCTGGACATTGAATTCTTCTTTTGTCCCGTCTTTCTTGATCACTTTGATCTCACTGCATTTCATGATATGGAATCCTCCTCATCGGTTTCGCTGTTGTCTTCGCTTTCTATTTCTTTCTCTATCTCTGTATCGCTTATGATTGCGCCACTTTCATTCTCTTCTGTTTTTTCCATTCCAGTTTCCGAATCTACCGGTTCTTCTGCCGTCCCCGCATCCTTTTCCGGCTCATCGATCAGATGACCTTCCTCGTCGATTTTAAGGTTCAGCTCCTCCTCGACCTCGCTCCGGATTTCCTCCCGCTGCTCCACATTCATCTCCGGGAGCTGTTCCGTAGATCCGACTCCGAAGCGGCGCAGAAATTCCTCCGTCGTGGCAAAAAGTGCCGGTCTTCCAGGCGCATCGAGACGGCCCGCCTCATACACCAGGTCATACTCCACAAGACGGTTCACTGCGTGATCGGACTTTACTCCCCGGATCTTCTCGATATCTGCCTTCGTCACCGGCTGCTTGTAGGCGATGATCGCCAGCGTCTCCATCACCACGTCCGACAGCACCTGCTTCTTTGGTGTCGCCGCCACGCGGATCAGATGTTCATAATAGTCGGCGCGGCTGCACATCTGGTAGCTGTCATCGAGACGCACGATCTGCATGCCCGCCTTTCTCTTGTCATATTTCTCCTTCAGGCGCTCCACGGCCTGGATGGCCGTCTCCTCATCCGATTCCAACGCTGCCGCAAGCTGGCGGATCTCCACAGACTGCCCCATGGTAAACAGCACGGACTCCACAACGGACTCCTGCTTTTTCAGATTTTCCACTCTCATTCATTTTCCTCCACAGTGGTATTCTCCTACTCATACTGGTAACGGAACTGTCCGATTTTTTACAGTCCCGCGCAGTAAATGCGCAAACCTACTGAGCAGTTGTGACATCGATAGCAATATCCTCTTCTTCGCCTTCCGGCTCAAGAGATTCTATGCACATGTCGTCAAAGAGATGTTCCTGGGTCAGATGGATCTTCCCCACCTTCATGAGCTCTAAAAGTGCCAGGAACGTCACGACGACCTCTGTCTTGTCGTTCTGCTTTTCCAGCATCTGCCGGAAGCTGAATTTCCGGTGCTTTCTGGCATATCCCAGAACAGAGGTGATCTTGTCCTCCAGACTCACCGGATCTTTTTTGATGGTTCCGAAGGTGCTGCGGACCGGGTCGATCTTATCCTGCTGCCTCTTCATCACCGACTCGAAGATCTTCTGAAGCTTCGTGAGCGTCACTCCGTCCAGGAGCTTATCGAGATCCACCGGCTCTGCATATTCCTTGACCTCCGGCGGTATCGTCGGATCCTTGTAGAACACCCGGTCCGCCCCGGACTCCATGTCCTTAAGTTCCTCCGACATCAGCCGGTATTTCTTATATTCCAGGAGACGCATCACAAGTTCCGCTCTCGGATCTTCCTCCTCGCCCTCCTCATTCACTTCTTTCGGCAGCAGCATCCGCGCCTTGATGTCGAGAAGCGTCGCCGCCATCACAAGGAATTCGCTGACCACATCCAGATTTTCCTCATCCATCTGCCGCACGTACTCCATATACTGGTCCGTGATCCCGGCGATCGGGATATCATAGATATTCACTTTGTTTTTTTCAATCAGATGGAGAAGAAGATCCAGCGGACCTTCAAACTTTTCCAGTTTGTACGATAATTCCATATGCACCTCAAGTATGTTTTCACAGTCTTCCATTCAAAAAGCCCATGTCCAACAATTCGATATATAACCGCAAAAAAGAATGTGCGTATGCACACTCTTCATCACGCCGTTCACATTTTGTCCCTACTGCTGCGTATCAGCCCCGCAGAGCCTCACAACAACCACCTGTGGTTTATCATTCAGCCTGATATTGATCGAGTGGGTCCCAAGTCCCCGTCCGACGATCATCCGGCTCTTTTCTCTTCCTTTTCCCGGAAGTTCAAAATATCCCGCGCAGCGCGAATAAAAAAACTGGTACTGGGGTGTCATGACTCCGCCCACAAGCGGAAGCCGGATGGTTCCGCCATGAAAATGTCCGGAAAGTGTGAGATCCGCTCCCCACGCCGCATACTCCTCAAAAAACAGCGGAGAATGGGCCAGAAGAAGACAGAACTTTTCAGGGTCCGGCTCTCCCAGGGTCTCCTTCAAAAGACCCTCAGGGATCTCTCCCGACCGCGGCAGATAGGCGCTCTTTGGAAGATCGAGGCCATAGATCCTGATATCGCTGTCGAGATCCGCCGCCTCGTTGGAGAGATAACGGATCCCTGCATTTTCCAGGGCTGTCCGATAATTCTCATAAGTCTCACCGTAAATCTCAGATTTCCATAGCATCCGGCTCTCATGATTTCCATTTCCGCAGTATACCGAAAACTCCTTCGCAAGCTCTGTCAGAAGCGCCAGCGGGATCCTGACATCAGAATTTCCCCTCTTTGCGACCATTCCGTCCCCGCCAAAAAGCACGGCATCCGGTTTCACCTTCCGCACGGTCTCAAGCAGACGGCTGTTCTCTTCCCCGAATTCTTTATTGTGGAGATCAGTCAGGAAGACGATGGTCTTTCCCTGTCCGTGGATCTTCTCCGAGGCGATCCGGTACTCTTCCGTTACAAGGCAGTCCCTCTCATACCGGGAACGTGCCAGGCAGCCGGCCCCAAAAGCCATGACACCGGCTGCCAGAAACACTGCTGTTCCCAAATCGGATTACTCCTCCTCAAATACGCGGATCCCGCGCTCAACAACGCCTGCGAATGCCTGTGCATAGCTCTTGTACCCCGGATGCTTTGCGATGATCTTATCCATAACTTCCTTCATCTCTCCGCTGATGATGACGGTGCATCCTGCTGCCTTCTTATTTGTGGAACGGTTCTCGTACACGTCCTGCATTACTTTTACTCTTTCTTTCATGATCAATACTCCTTTTTATTTTTACTGTACCCATGCGCCGTCTGCGCCGACCACATACTTGTTATCGATCGTGGTATTTTTCGCGATCTTTCCCTCCGCGTCGAGATAGAACCACTTACCGGAATCCTGTCTCCATGCGCTCTTTACCATCTTTCCGTTTGTCTCAAAATAGTGCCACTCGGTGCCGAACATCTTCCATCCGGTTACCATCTTTCCATCCGTATCAAAACCGAAATCAGCGGCATCGATCGTGTAGATCGTTCCGACTGCCTTTGTTCCGTCGGCAAACTCGTATCTCCAGCTGCCGTTATCCTGTACCCAGTGTCCGGCAGTTGTCTGTTTTCCTGCGGATGTGCTTCCGGACTTCTCTGTATTGACATACTGATAGCCATAGTCCAGCATCTTCTTTGTATCCTCATAGTGGGTGCTCTTGGATTTTAAGATCACCGCGACCATACGGACGCCGTTTTTCTCCACGCAGGTCACAAGAGTATTTCCTGCCTTGGAAGTATATCCCGTCTTTCCGCCGACGATTCCCGCATAATATCTGGAATCGTTCGGGTAGAGCATCTTGTGGCCCGGAGTGATGGTTCTTGCCGCAGCTGCCTTTGTCGCCGGGAACTTGTAGCTCAGTGTGGAGTCGATCTCGCAGAGCGTCTTATTTGCGAAGGCCGCAGCTGCGATCTTCGCCATATCGCGGCATGTAGTATACTGCTGATCGGAGTTTAAGCCGTTTGGATTCACGAAATGTGTGTTCGTACAGCCGAGCTCCGCCGCTCTCGCGTTCATGAGCTCCGCGAAGGCGGAAATACTGCCGGAGACATGCTCCGCGAGTCCGTTTGCGACCTCATTGGCAGATTTTAAAAGCAGGGCATAGAGGCTGTCCTTCACGGAGACCTGGTCGCCCTCCACGAGTCCGATCTTCACAGCTCCGGACTCCAGGTTTGTGACTGCTGTCTTTGAGAATGTCACCTTGTCGTCCAGGTTTGCTTTTTCCAGCACGAGAAGCGCTGTCATAAGCTTTGTGGTGCTGGCCGGAGCAAGCTTCTCATCGGCATTCTTCTCGAAGAGAACTCTTCCGTTCGTCACATCGTAGAGGATTCCGGCCTCCGCGGAGATCGTCGGCTTTGCGATGGCATCCGCTGCCGCTTTTGCCTCTGCGCTCACCTGGCTCTGACCGGCTGTGTTTGTTGTATTATTTGATGTATTGGGCTTGCTGTCCTCATATCCCGGACCGCCCTCGTTTCCAGCCTGGGGATTCTGGGTCGTGTTTGTCGTCTGTTTGTTCTGGCTGGTGGCCTGTTTATCGCTGTCCCGGATGATCGTAGCCGCCTGCACCGGCTGTGCCGCAAAAATGGCACACGCAAGTGCGACCCCACCGAAAAAGCTTTGCAATTTTCTGTCGATTTTCTTATGTCGCTTCAAGCATTCCCGTCTACGTCTCGCGCTGACAGGAACCGTATGTCCGTCTGATACGGGCATATCGCTTATATATCTTCGTCCAGCATACGAATGAGGTCTTCTCTCGTGATACTGCTGAGCGCTCCTGTTCCTTCCGTCACCACGGTATCCGCCAGATCCCGCTTCATATCCTGAAGCTTCAGGATATTCTCCTCGATGGTGTGCTTCGTGATAAGTTTGAATACGGAGACCTGGTTCTCCTGTCCGATCCTGTGGGCGCGGTCTGTGGCCTGGTTCTGTGCCGCCACGTTCCACCACGGATCGTAGTGGATCACCACATCCGCCGCAGTGAGATTTAATCCGGTTCCGCCGGCCTTCAGTGAGATTAAGAACACCATCACATCGTCCTTCTGGAACGAAGACGCCATCTGCACGCGGTCCCGCTTCGGCGTGGAGCCGGTGAGCAGGTAAAACGGGATCTTCTCCTTCTTTAAGCGCTTCGCGATGATCTCAAGCATCGATGTAAACTGGGAGAACAGGAGGATCTTATGTCCCGCAGATGTTCCGTTTAAGAGAAGCTCCATACAGGTATCGAGCTTCGCGGATCCACCTTTGTAGCCGTCAAAGCATAGAGACGGCTCGCAGCAGATCTGGCGCAGACGCATGAGCTCCGCGAGGATCTGCATCCGCTCTTTTCCGTAATCTCCGTCAGTTCCCTCCATGAGCTGTTCCTTTAAGGAAGCTGCCGCCGCCGTGTAGAGGTCTTTCTGCTCGCCCTCCATGTTGGAGTAGAGAACCGTCTCTAATTTATCCGGAAGTTCCTTTAAGACATCTTTCTTTAAACGCCTCAAAATAAACGGTCCCGTAAGCTTTTTTAACTGAACCAGGGCATTTGGATCCTGGTCCCTCACGATCGGCATCTCAAACGCACGCTTAAACTTCTGTGACGTGAATAAAAATCCCGGCATCAGGAAGTCAAAGATACTCCAGAGTTCCCCAAGATGGTTCTCAACGGGTGTTCCTGTCAGGGCAAATCTCGTCTTTGCCGGAACAGCCTTCACGGATTTCGCTGCCTGTGTGGAGGAATTCTTGATGTACTGGGCCTCGTCAATGATCTCGAAGCGGAATTCCTTTTCATGGTACCAGAGAATATCGCGCTTTAAGAGGTCGTAGGACGTAATGATCACATCCGGGCGCTCCTTCTCATAAGCTGCGAACATCTCCTCGCGCTCTGCCTGGTTCCCCGCCGCCGTCATGATCTTAAGCTCCGGAGCAAACTGGGCAAACTCGTTCTCCCAGTTGTATACCAGGGATGCCGGACACACCACGAGAGACGTGCCGCCGTTCTCTGCCTTTTCATCCAGCAAAAGGGCGATGACCTGGATCGTCTTTCCCAGACCCATCTCGTCCGCAAGGATTCCGCCGAAGCCGTAGGCATCCAGGCTCTTTAACCACCGGTAGCCCACCTTCTGGTAGCTTCGAAGCGTCGATGCAAGGCGTTTCGGTATCTCATAATCGCTGTCCTCCACGTCCTTCATGCCACGGACCACAGCCTTGAACAGCTGGTCGCGGTACACGCTGACGCTCTTATCCTCTTTTAACGCCGCGTCCAGGAACATAGCGCGGTATGCAGGGAGCTTTATCGTGTCGGAACCCACAAGTTCCTTCGCGACACCGAGCTGTTCCGCGATCTTTGCGACCGTGAGAAGTCCGCCATCCCCCAGAGTCAGGAAATCGCCGTTCTTCATCCGGTAAAAGCTCTTTTTCTTTCCGTAAGCCGCCAGCACCGCAGCGAGTTCTTCCCGCGGAAGCGCCCCAGTGTCTACCTCAAGTTCCAGCCATCTTCCCAGCGTCCGTACCTGGACCGATGTGCTCACCGGCGGCAGGACGCGGATCTTCTTGAAGGACTCGGACACGAACACATCCCCGGTATCCATGAATTTCTTCATGCCCTCGGAGATCAGACGATATACCGCCTCGTCGTCATTCTTGATCACGAGGTTTCCGGATCCGTCTTCCGTATACTTAAAGTAGGTGGTGATCAGCTGGCTCACCTTGAATTCTCCCGGGACATCCCGGCAGATCTCTTTCGGGACATTCTCGTCCGCCAGCGGGTGAAAGGAGAAATCGCCGTAGGCGAGCTCCGGACGCAGGGTGACGGTTCCAGCGGCATCGCTGTCAAAATAGAAGGAGGCCTTCAATTCCTTCGGGCGGTAGCTCTCGAGATCCACGTCCTCGGAGCGGATCAGTCCGAAAGACTCCAGCTTTCTCAAAACTCTCTCATAAAAGAGCGGCATGTCCCGGTCATTGACGGAGACTTCATTCTCCGCGTCAAGCCCCATGACCATGTATTCCATGAATACGGTCAGGCACTCCGTGTAGTCTGGATCGCAGCGGCAGATCGATTCCTGGTCCGCGATAAATAAGGACTTTTCGCCGGAAAAGGCCATAATGTCCTTGTCAACAGTGACCTTGATCCCGTCCCGTCCCTCTTTCTTTACAACAGCGGTAAATGTAGGATTTTCCCGTTTTACCGTCAGCATTCTCTTTTTTTTCCGGTAATCCTCACACTCGATGGTCTGACTGTCCATGATGGCAAAGAACCGCTCTCGTCCGGCTTTTCCCAGGATCAGTTCTTTTAACGCCGGTTCCGCTTCCATGGAAAACCGGCCGTTTCCGCGGTACTGTTCCCTAAAAAAGCCGACACGTTCCATGATGAGAAGCGCCAGCGCCCGGCTCTCCTCATCGAAAGCCTGAAGACTGTGATGGAACGCCAGCCCTTTTCCGTACTGGACAAGGCTCATGGTTTCCATCGCCTTCGCGAAGGCTGTCAGATCCTTCACCGGGTACTGTTTTTCACGGCCCACCGTGAAGCGGACCCGCACCTGGTCTCTTGAGATCGTAACGATAGGGATCAGACGGTAATGTCCCTCCTCGGAGGCCCCCATGATCCGGCTCACCTCGCGGTTCGTGTACTCCCGGACCATAAACCGGACTTTCTGGGATGTGGAGACCGGATGTTTCGACTCCCTGCTCTCTCTCCGGAGCCATTCCGCAAGCAGGGCATGGGCATGCGGGCACATGGGGATCCCGTCGGGTCCCTGTGTGCAGGATACTCCGCAAAAGCCGAGATTTCTTCCCGTTTTACTGATATGCGAACAAGAGTAGTCAAAATTCTGACTACCCTTGCGCAGGATACGGACACGGTATTCATCTTCCCCGTCCATGACGGTTCCCCTGATCTCTGTCTCGCCTTTCCAGAAGGCTTCGGCAGTAAGTTCCGTTACTTCCATATCATTCCGTCCCCCCGGTTTGTTTTATTGCTTTCCAGCCCTGAAACGGATCGTTCCGCACTACGTGCTCCCACGATCCTAACTTCATTCGCAATCCAGCCTGACGGCTTTCTTGCTCATGAAGTTTTGCCTGTCATATGGCTATGCATCTGTGCAGGCAAGCCTGCCCTTCTGCATAGCCGCATGACAGGCTGTTTCATCACATCCGTTCCGGTGCGCTGAATCCCAGAACGTTAATGCATGTCATTAACACATCACGTGTTAACGTAACAAGGCTGATGTACCCCGCCTGTTTCTTCCTGTCTTCCTCAGCGATGATCTTCGTCTCATGATAGAAGTGATTTAACGCATTTGAGAGTTCGTAAATGTAAGCGCAGATCTTATGCGGCGCAAGCTCCTCGAAGCAGGTAAGCATCACATCGCTGTACCGGGAGAGGGCGAGCATCAAGGTCTTCTCCGGCTCTGCGGACGGCGGAAGGATCTCGCCATTCTCTGTATTTTCACAGGTATCGCTGTATTTCTTTAAGATGGAGTTGATTCTCGCGATCGTGTAGAGAACATACGGACCTGTATTTCCCTCAAAGGAAGTAAATCTGTCGATATCGAAGACATAGTCCTTTGTGGCCTGGTTAGAGAGATCGCCGTATTTTAAGGCAGCGAGACCTACGATCTCAGCCGTTTTTTTCGCCTCATCTTCAGAAACGGTACGGTTCTCCATGATACGGTTGTAAGCCGCCTCATCGATATCCGCGATCAGGTTCTCAAGACGCATAACGCCGCCTTCTCTCGTCTTAAACGGCTTTCCGTCCTTTCCATTCATGGTACCGAAGCCGACAAAATCCATCTTCCGGTCTGCCGGAACGATCCCTGCCTTCTTTGCGACACGGAAGACCTGTGTAAAGTGGAGTTCCTGACGCTTGTCCACTACGTAGATATAGTGATCCGGCTTGAAATCTTCTTCTCTCTCAACGATGGTCGCAAGGTCGGAAGTCGCGTAGAGGGCCGCGCCATCGGATTTTCTTACGATACACGGCGGAAGCTCCTTGGTATCGGTCGGCTCGGCGATATCAACAACGAGAGCACCCTGGCTCTCATATGCAAGTCCTTTATCCTGGAGGTCCTTGATCAGGCCCGGGATATACGGCTGCGCGTCGCTCTCACCTTTCCACAGGTCGAAATCCACGTCAAGGTTTGCGTAGTTTCTCTTTAAATCTTTTAAGGAAACATTCATGATATGCTTCCAGATCGCACGGTACGGCGCGTATCCGCTCTGAAGCTTGAAGGTCGCCTCCTGGGCGCGCTCCTTGAATGCCTCGTCAACCTTGGATTTTCCGCTGGCTGCCGGGTAGATCTCCTCAAGCTCAGAGATCGTAAACGGCGCTTCCTCCGGATACTCTCCGGTAAAGCTCTCGTCAAAGTACGGAAGTTCCGGCTTTCTGTCCTTTAATTCCTCGATGATAAGGCCCATCTGGAGTCCCCAGTCACCGAGATGAACGTCTCCGATGACCTTGTGGCCCACAAATCGTCCCATACGCTTTAACGCCTCACCGATCACCGCGGAACGGAGATGTCCGACGTGGAGCGGCTTTGCGACGTTTGCTCCGCCGTAGTCGATAACGATTGTCTCCGGCTTCTCGACCTCGTCCATTCCGAGCTTCTTTGCGCCCTTCATTCCGTTCATGTAGCTGGAAAGGAAAGCCGGGTCTAATTTCAAGTTGATGAATCCCGGCATAACGGCATTCACTTCTTCAAATACTTCGCTGTCTTTTAACTGTTCTACTACACCGTTCGCGATATCGATCGGTTTCTTTTTATATGTCTTTGCGGCTGCCATCGCGCCGTTGCACTGGTATTCGCAGAGATCCGGGCGGTTGGACAGAGTCACTTTTGCAAAGTTCTCATCGTAACCGTTCGCCGCAAAAGCTTTTTTCATCTCATCTGTGATGATATCCAGAATTTTTTTCATCTGATTTTCTCCTTTTTTAGCGTGCCAGTCTGCATCATTTTCCCGCGCCATACCAAAAACATGGCAATTGCAGACACAGACTTATACAGTAACTATCATTATACCGTATCGCGGTAGAAAAATCCATAGTTCTGTTGATATTTTCGTTATCGCTCACGCATGACATACAGGAGCTGTTTTCGGTTATGGTCTGAACACGTCATGGGCAGGCATATTGGGGAGGGACAGCGAACTGCCAGGTTTCAAGGAAAGACCTGGCAGTTGAAAATATCATCTTATCTTTTACGCTTCCCCGATCACGCTCGTCGCGAAATTCACCGAAGCCATAGCGTCCTTACAATAGGCATCCGCCCCGATGGCATCTGCATACTCCTGTGTCAGGACTGCACCGCCAACCATGACCTTCACCCATGGTGCATCCTTCCGGAGCGCCTTGATGGTGTCCTCCATTGCCGGAACCGTTGTCGTCATGAGGGCACTGAGTCCCACCACCGGCACGTGCTCCTTCACCGCCGCTTCCACGATGGTTTCCGGCGGCACATCACGTCCGAGATCCATCACGTCAAAACTGTAGTTCTCCATAAGGACCTTCACGATATTCTTTCCGATATCGTGGATATCGCCTTTAACTGTGGCGAGGATCACTTTTCCCTTTTTCCCCTGAACCTCTCCGTTAGCCTCCATGGACTCCTTCACGACGGCGAACGCTGCCTTCGCCGCCTCCGCACTCATCAAAAGCTGCGGGAGGAACACGGTTCCGGCTTCAAAGCCTTTTCCTACCTCGTCGAGGGCCGGGATCATATCCGTATTGATGAGCTCTAAGGCATCCGTGTCCTTCAAGGCGAGTTTCGCTGCATCGGCTGCCGCCTGAGACATTCCCTTTACAATGCTCTTTTTTAACGCAGATCCGGTATCCGCCGCTCCTGTGCCTGTGCCGGACGTATTTCCGGCTCCATTGCTGTTTCCTGCGCCTGCCGCTCCACTCACCCCGGCTGCCTGGTTCACCGCCGCCGCCTTTAAGATCTCTTTCTGTCTCTTCTTCTCCGCTTCCTTCGGACCATAGATTCCCACATATCCCGCGCAGTTCTCATCCTGAGCTGACAGCACAAGGAAGCTGTCATAGGCCTGCATCATGGCTTCCAGATTCGGATTCACGATCCCCGCGGAAAGTCCGTTCTGCATTGCGAGAAGGAAGAAAGAAGAGTTGATGTTCTCACGCATCGGAAGGCCGAAGGACACGTTGGAGACACCGAGGACTGTCTTTCCTCCAAGCTCGTCCCGCACTCTTCTCACGGTCTCCAGTGTTGTGAGCGCCCCGTTCTTATCGGAGCTCACCGCCATGCAGAGACAGTCCACGAGAATATCCTTTTTCGGGATCCCGTAGGATGCCGCTGTCTCGTAGATCTTTCTCGCAACAGCAAGTCGTCCGTCCGCCGTCTCCGGAATTCCGTTCTCATCGAGAGCCAGAGCAACCACCACACCGCCATAATGCTTTACCAGCGGGAAGATCTGCTCCATGACCTCTTTCTTTCCGTTTACCGAGTTGATCAGCGGTTTTCCGTTGTAGATCCTGAGCGCCCGCTCCATGGCCACCGGGTCGGAGGTGTCGATCTGAAGAGGCAGATCCAGAACACCCTGAAGTTCCTTCACCACATCCACCATCATCTGAGGTTCATCGATCCCCGGAAGTCCCACATTGACATCCAGAACATCGGCGCGGCTCTCCTGCTGGGCAACACCCATAGATAAAATATAGGTCAGATCCTTATCCTTCAACGCCTGCTTGAATTTCGGCTTTCCCGTCGGGTTGATCCGCTCCCCGATCAGGATCGGTCTGCCGCCGAATGTCACCGCGTGGGAGTAGGAGGAGATCACCGTGCGGTTTTTGTCCGTAATTTCACAGACAGGAATATCATCGCAGGCAAGTTTTGTCTTAAGGATGTGTTCCGGTGTCGTTCCGCAGCAGCCGCCGAGTACCGTCGCCCCGTTTCTCGCCATCTCCTGCATCGCCGTGGCAAACTCATCGGCATCGATATCGTAAACGGTCTTTCCACCCTCGCTTCTCGGCAGTCCCGCATTTGGGTTGACGAGGATCGGGGTGGAGGACACCTTCGCCATATCTCTCATAAACGGCAGCAGCTGGATCGGCCCGAGACCACAGTTTAAACCGATCACATCGGCTCCCAGTCCCTCTAAGAGTGCCGTCACAGACTCCACGTTGCCCCCGGTCAGCATTTTTCCCTTTTCGTCCAGCGTGACGGTCGCAAATACCGGCAGATCACTGTTCTCCTTCGCCGCCAGGACTGCTGCTTTAAGCTCATATCCGTCACCCATGGTCTCGATGATCACAAGATCCGCGCCAGCCGCTTTTCCGATGAGGACTACCTCTTTATATGCCTCATAGGCGTCCTCAAACTCCAGATCACCGTATGGCTTTAAGAGTTTTCCCGTCGGTCCCATGTCCAGAGCCGCATAACCATGTCCGGCCGCCGCGATGGCGTTTTTTGCATTTCGAACCGCCGCCGTCACGATCTCTTTTACGGAATATCCATCCTCCGCTTTAAATTTAAAATGGTTGGCGCCGAAGGTATTCGTCGTCACCACATCAGATCCCGCATCGAGGTACTCCCTGTGGATCTCCGTGATGATCTCCGGTCTGGAAAGATTCCATGTTTCCGGAAGTTCGCCGGGCTTCAGACCCCGGGCCTGCAAAAGGCTTCCCATACCTCCGTCAAAATAAATTCGTCTCTCCTTCATCAGTTCCAGAATTCCCATGGCTCTCTCCTATCTTCTTCAACTTATCTTCTGAACGCGCAGTCTTTCTTTCCGCACGCCTCGCATCCCTCGATCACGCAGGCTGCCGGTGTCCGGCTCACCCCGATCACCGCCGTCACCGACTTCGACGGCATCATCAGATAACCCTCTGTCAGTGTGATCCCGATCCGTTTTCCTGCCTCCAGTCCGTCAAGGATCTGTTTCTGGACTGATAGCGGAAAATCTCCGTAACCCGGTGAAAATCTTGGTCTCAGATAAAGCCCTTTTTCCAGATACTCCTTTTTCCACATGGCATTCAGTTCATTGCAGTACGCCTCCACCATTGCGGCGGCAGCGGCCTGCATGACCACTGCTTTCGCGACAGAAAGCTTTCCGTACCGGGCGAGAAGTCTGTCTACCTCCGTCCCCACTGTGACCGCCATCACAAGCACGGAATCACAGCCGGACAGGTTCTTTTTTAAGTTTGCGCTCTTTGTCCGGAAGCAGCCGCCATCGATGGTTCCGTCCTCTTCCACAGAGAGCGGATATTCCCGCACGAGATGCCTGAACTCCGCTGCGCGTTCCGCTTCCCGGATACATTCCTCCAAAAGCCGTTCCGTCTCCGGATCCGGTTCATGTTTTCCAAGCCCCAGATATCGGAGCGCTTCTTTTCTGTCAGTCTGCATTACTCCATTGCTTCCTTTCAGTTTTCCTGAATTTCCTGCTGTTGCATTTTCCACATTCCGCAGTATTCTGCACGCCGGTTTCTGGATATTTTCTCTGTCTGAACGAGTTTCTTCCTTATTATAATAAGTCATATAACCGGCAGTTAACTCACGTATAACTTCAGGTTAAAATAGTATTTCCATTATAACCTGCTTTTCATCATCCATTTCGTCTGATCTTAATAGCATACCACGTTCCGCCTGCCGCTGTCCAATACAGGCGCTATGTGTCTGGTTATAGGTTTTACCTATCGCCGATCAGTCGGATCTCCTCCAGATATTTCTGTCCCAACGGGCTCAGGGCGATCCCTTTTCTCTTTAAGTATCCGATAGTCATGACCTCGTCGGACTTTAATTTCACCGCCCAGTAATCGGAACCGTTTAAATTATCACAGAGGATTCCGGAACAGAGGGTATATCCGTTAAGGCCTACCATCAGATTTAACAAGGTCGCCCGGTCATTGGCCTTGATCAGCTGTTTATAGCTGTAGGTACTCAGCACCTCCTCCGCAAAATAGAAGGAGTTGTAATTTCCCTGTTCAAAGGAAAGACACGGATACTCCTGAAGCTCCTCGATGGTGATCTCCTTCTGGTTCGCTAACGGATGGCCTTTCCAGAGATATACATAGATCCCGCAGTCCATAAGCGGGCAGAATTCCAGGTCGGACTCATCGAAAAGCTTTGTGAGCACTTTCCGGTTGAAATCGTTCAGATACAGGATCCCGATCTCACTCCTGAACGTCTTCACATCCTCAATGACCTCATAGGTCTTCTCCTCCCGGACCGCGAACTCGTACTCATCCATACCGAACTGCTTTACCATCTCGATAAACGCGTTTACCGCGAATGTGTAATGCTGCATGGAAACGCCGAATTTCTTCTTCACGTTCTTTTTCTCAATATATCTGGATTCCATCAGCTTATACTGTTCCGTTACCTGTCTCGCGTAGCCTAAGAACTCCTGTCCTTCCGGTGTCAGGACAACGCCGCGGTTGCTTCTCTTAAAAAGCTCTGTCCCGATCTCATTTTCCAGCTCCTTGAGCGCCAACGAAAGGCTGGGCTGGGATATGAAAAGAAGCTTCGCCGCTTCATTCATGGAACCGGTATCCGCGATGGTGATCACATACTTTAACTGCGTCAGCGTCATAACACGTCTCCTTTCGGGTGGATCCGGGCCTGTTGTTTTCCCTTCCCGGCTCCTGATATGTCAAATTTTATCCACTGTGAGTCATTTTGTCAATCCGAACCGCCATTCCGCAAAGGCACACCGGCTCTGGTCGTTGCGGTCCATGCGCTGCTGGGCCAAACTGCAACATTTTTTTGTTAAAAAATTAATTTGCTTGACATTCTGAAACAAACTCCCTATAATTCAAAATAATCTTTAACCGCTTCACTGCAACTCAACAGAGCGTTGAACGGTTATCATGATAACAAGTTCCAGAGGAGGAATCAATTATGAAAAAAAGAGTTTTAAGTTTAAGCCTTGCACTTGCAATGGCTGCTTCTTTAACTGCCTGCGGAAGCTCATCTTCCACAACCGAGACAACTGCCGTTGCAGCAGCTGACGCGACAACAGCCGCTGCTGGCGCTTCCAGCGAAGCATCTTCCGACAAAGTATTCAAGATCGGCGGTATCGGCCCGGTCACAGGCGCGGCTGCTGTATATGGTCTCGCAGTTAAGAACGGCGCACAGATCGCTGTTGATGAGATCAACGCTGACGGCGGTATCAACGGATACCAGATCGAGTTTAATTTCCAGGATGACGAGCACGACGCCGAGAAATCCGTCAATGCCTACAACACATTAAAAGACTGGGGCATGCAGGTTCTCATGGGAACTGTAACCTCCGCTCCGTGTGTAGCTGTTGCAGATAAGACGAATGCTGACAATATGTTCCAGATCACACCGTCCGGCTCTTCTGTTGAGTGTGCGCAGAACCCGAACGTGTTCCGTGTATGCTTCTCAGATCCGGATCAGGGTGCTGCATCCGCAACTTACATTGCTGAGAACAAGCTTGCGGAAAAGATCGCAGTGATCTACGACAGCTCCGATGTATACTCCAGCGGTATCTACGAGAAATTCGCTGCTGAGGCTGCAAACCAGGGTCTTGAGATCGTGGACGCCGAGGCATTCACAGCAGATTCCAACAAGGACTTCTCCACACAGCTCCAGAAGGCAAAGGACGCAGGCGCTGACCTCGTATTCCTTCCGATCTACTACACAGAGGCATCCCTGATCCTCAAGCAGGCTGACACCATGGGCTACGCTCCGAAATTCTTCGGCTGCGACGGTATGGACGGTATCCTTCAGGTTGAGAACTTTGATACAAAGCTTGCTGAAGGTTTAATGCTCTTAACTCCGTTTGCTGCTGACGCCCAGGATGAGCTTACCCAGAAATTTGTAACTTCTTACAAAGAGAACTATGGCGAGACTCCGATCCAGTTCGCTGCTGACGCATATGACGCGATCTACGCGATCAAAGCTGCCATGGAAGAGGCTGACATCACACCGGAGACATCTGTAAGCGATACCTGCGATAAGATGAAAGAGGCTATGTTAAAGATCAAAGTCAATGGTCTTACCGGTGAAGACATGACGTGGACAGAGGATGGCGAACCGCACAAGGCACCGAAGGCTGTCAAAGTCGTAGACGGCGCATATCAGGCGATGTAATCGATCATTTAAGAATGGCATCATGTTAAGAGGATTGTCGCTTCGGCAATCCTCTTGTTTCTTTCACGGCCCTGCGTTGTGATGTTTCCAGACCGTTCCCCGAAAAACTGGCCCACAGCCAATGAAAACATACCGAGGTGTAAAATTTATGACGGGTTTTATCAACTACTTAATCAATGGAATCAGCCTTGGCAGTGTCTACGCGATCATCGCGCTTGGATACACCATGGTCTATGGAATCGCGAAAATGTTAAACTTCGCCCATGGCGATATCATCATGGTCGGAAGCTACGTGGTCTTTATCACGACACACAGTATGGGAATGCCGGTCTTCTTAAGCGTTCTCCTTTCTGTCATCGTGTGTACCGTGCTCGGTATCGTCATTGAGCGTGTCGCCTACAAACCGCTGCGTGACGCTTCTCCGCTGTCCGTCCTGATCACGGCTATCGGCGTCAGCTACTTATTACAGAACATCGCTCTCCTCTTATTCGGAGCCGACACAAAGTCCTTTACCTCTGTCGTAACGATCCCGGCTCTGAAGTTCGCGGACGGTGCCATCACAGTGACCGGTGAGACTCTCGTGACGATCGTTTCCTGTATCGTGATCATGATCGGACTTACCGCCTTTATCAACAGGACGAAGGCCGGCCAGGCCATGCTCGCCGTATCGGAAGACCGCGGTGCCGCCACCCTGATGGGGGTAAACGTAAACGGAACCATCGCGCTCACATTTGCGATCGGCTCCGCCCTCGCTGCCGTGGCCGGTGTTTTACTCTGCTCCGCCTATCCGTCCCTGACTCCTTACACAGGATCCATGCCCGGCATCAAGGCCTTCGTGGCAGCCGTATTCGGCGGAATCGGTTCCATCCCCGGCGCGTTGATCGGCGGAATCCTTCTGGGAATCATTGAGATCCTGTCAAAAGCATATATTTCTTCCCAGCTCTCCGACGCGATCGTATTCTCCGTCCTGATCATCGTCCTCTTAGTACGTCCGACCGGAATCCTGGGCAAAAAACTGAACGAGAAAGTGTAGGTGATTCCCATGAAAAGTACAGCAAAAAAGAAACTCTTTATCAACAATATGATCACGCTCGGCATGGTCGTTGCTGCCTGGATCATCATGGAAGTGCTCATGGGCACCGGACATGTATCCAGCCTTTTAAAGGGACTCCTCGTTCCTTTCTGTATCTACGTGATCATGGCGGTTTCCTTAAACCTGACCGTCGGAATCCTCGGTGAACTGAGCCTCGGACACGCAGGCTTCATGTGTGTCGGTGCCTTCTCCGGCGCCCTCTTCTCCAAATGCATGAAGGGCGCGATCGATCCGACCGTAAGCCTTGTGATCGCCATCTTTGTCGGCGCTGCCGTTGCTGCCGTTTTCGGCATTCTGATCGGTATTCCGGTCCTGCGTCTGCGCGGTGACTATCTCGCCATCGTGACTCTTGCCTTCGGTGAGATCATCAAGAACCTTGTAAACGCCGTATTCCTCGGACGCGACGCTGACGGCTTCCACATCTCCTTCAAGGACTCCATGTCCTTAGGCTTAAAGGATGGCGGCGAAGTCCTCATCAAGGGCCCTCAGGGGATCACGGGAACCCCGCAGGCAGCTACCTTTACGATCGGCATCATTCTGGTCCTGATCACACTGATCATCGTCATGAACCTTGTAAATTCCAGAACCGGCCGCGCGATCATGTCCATCCGTGACAACCGCATCGCCGCTGAGTCCATCGGAATCAATATCACAAAATACAAGCTGCTGGCGTTCAGCATCTCCGCTGCTCTGGCAGGCGTTGCAGGCGTTCTCTATGCCCACAACCTTACGACACTTACTGCTCTCCCGAAGAACTTCGGCTACAACATGTCCATCATGATCCTTGTATACGTGGTTCTCGGCGGAATCGGAAGCATCCGTGGATCCGTGATCTCAACCGTTATCCTCTACCTGCTCCCGGAGCTCTTAAGAGGTTTAAACAACTACCGTATGCTGATCTACGCCATCGTCCTGATCCTCGCGATGCTCTTCAACTCCGCTCCGCAGTTCATCACGCTCCGCAAGCGGATCTTCGGCGGCTTAAAACCGCAGCATGCTGCCCATTCCGGAAAGGAGGAAGCTTAAAATGTCAGACATGTTAAATGTAAAAGGATTAAGCATCTCCTTCGGAGGCTTAAAGGCTGTCAACAATTTTGCCATCAACATTGAAAAAGGCCAGCTCTACGGTCTCATCGGACCGAACGGTGCCGGAAAGACCACGATCTTCAACCTTCTGACAGGTGTTTACAAGCCGGATACAGGAACGATCCTCTTAGACGGCCAGAACCTTACAGGAAAGTCCACTACCGACATCAACAAAGCCGGTATCGCCCGTACGTTCCAGAACATCCGCCTTTTTAAGGACCTCTCCGTTCTCGACAACGTAAAGGCCGGACTCCACAACCACCACACCTACTCCACTCTTGAGGGAATTCTCCGCCTTCCGCGGTACTACAAGGTGGAAAAAGAGATGGACGAGGAGGCCATGGAACTCTTAAAGGTATTCGGACTTGACGGAGAATGTGATTTCAAGGCCTCCAACCTTCCTTACGGAAAACAGAGAAAGCTCGAGATCGCCCGCGCCCTTGCGACGGAGCCGAAGCTTCTTCTTCTCGATGAGCCGGCTGCCGGCATGAACCCCAATGAGACCGCGGAGCTGATGGAGACGATCCGCTTCGTCCGCGACCATTTCGGAATGACGATCCTCTTAATCGAGCACGACATGAAGCTCGTCAGCGGTATCTGTGAGCGTCTTACCGTCTTAAACTTTGGTCAGGTCCTCTGCACAGGTCCTACTCAGGAAGTCTTAAGCAATCCGGAAGTTATCAAAGCTTATCTCGGTGAATAGGAGGAGAACAATCATGGCAATGTTAGAAGTAAGAGATCTGGAAGTCTACTACGGCGTGATCCAGGCGTTAAAAGGAATCTCCTTCGATGTAAATCAGGGAGAGATCGTCGCTCTGATCGGTGCCAACGGTGCCGGAAAGACGACAACACTGCACACCGTGACGGGTCTTTTGAGCGCCCGTTCCGGACATATCATGTACGAAGGAACCAATATCACAAAGATCCCCGGCTACAAGCTCGTCAGCATGGGAATCGCCCATGTTCCGGAGGGACGCCGTGTCTTCTCCACCCTCACCGTTCTCCAGAATCTGAAGCTCGGTGCCTACACAAGAAAAGATAAGACAGAGATGGATGCGACGCTCAATATGATCTATCAGCGTTTCCCGCGTTTAAAGGAGCGTGTGAACCAGCCGGCCGGTACTCTCTCCGGCGGTGAGCAGCAGATGCTCGCCATGGGGCGCGCCCTCATGAGCCATCCGAAGCTCATCGTTCTCGACGAGCCGTCCATGGGTCTGTCCCCGATCTATGTAAATGAAGTCTTCGACATCATCCAGAGCATCAACCGCGACGGCGTGACGGTTCTCTTAGTCGAGCAGAACGCGAAAAAAGCGCTCTCCATCGCAAATCAGGCGTATGTACTGGAGACCGGTAAGATCGTTTTGAGCGGCGACGCGAAGCAGCTCATGAATGATGATAAGGTTAAAAAGGCTTATTTGAGTGAATAATCAGAAGTTACGGTCTGTGCCTGGCACGGACCGTATTCTTGTTACAGTACACGGGCACTCCATGCCCGCGCACTGTAACAGGATTTTGCCGATGCTTCGCATTCCGAATCGGCAAAATCCGCGGCCATAACGGTATTATACGGAATTTTCAGTTCAGAAAATTCCTACCCATGAAAAGTAACATTTTTTTACAAATATGTGAATCCATGAAAATTATGTAACATTTTGACGGATTTTATGGTATACTCTTAGCAGACAGCACTGAAACTGTGCAGAAAAAAGAAGAAAAATCATGTACAGGGGAGGAAGATATTATGAGCAAAGTCATTACAGTCAGCCGCGAGCTCGGCAGCGGAGGCCGCGAGGTCGGTCTTCGTCTCGCAAAAAAACTCGGCATTCCTTTTTACGATAAAGAACTCATCGCCATGGCGGCCGAGGACAGCAATATCTCGGAAGATCTTTTTCATGCGAACGATGAAGTGATCGCCGGTCAGAAACGGATCAACTACGATGATTATGCCACTGTGGATCCTTTCTCACCTGTATACGAAGTCCCGGTCTCCGACCAGCTCTTCGTGATCCAGTCGAAGATCATCCAGCGGCTTGCCGCAAACGGTCCCTGCGTGATCATTGGCAGATGCTCCGATGTGATCGTCGAGGACGCTTTCCGCATCTTTATCTGTTCCAGCTTCAAAAAGCGTGTGGAGCGGATCCAGGGACTTGAGAAGGAGCCGGAGGATCTTAAAAAGCTTGAAAGCCGCATCCGCGCTGTGGACGCGAAGCGCCGGGATTACTACCAGTATTACAGCGGAAATGAGTGGGGCAAACCGAAGAACTATGACCTCTGCTTAAACAGCGGTACGCTCGGGATCGAGCGGTGTGTGGAGATCATTGCGAATTCAGTCACTTTGGAATAGCAGGAATTTTCTTTATTGCATAAAAGCGTAAAACTTCAGCTTATTGAATTTTTTCTGTTGACAAATCCGCCCGACAGCGCTATGATAGCTTCAACAGCCGGAGAGAATGAATCCGGCGGTAATCTTCAGAGAGGAGAACAGCAGATATGAAGAACCAGATGATGAATCTTTTTGCATCCTATTCTTTTTATTATTTTCCGGGCTATTATTACTGCGCGGACTGTTTCTGCTGCAAAAAACAACCCTCTCCGACCGAAGGTCTTTAGATCCTTCGGAAACGTAAAAGAAAATGCGGAGCCGGTGTTTGCGATTGCAGCAGACACCGGCTTTTTTGTTTCCGGATACCCTCAAACGTATGCATGAAGCAGTTCCTGTTTTTCGTCTAAGGTACCAGCCGAATACAGGAATATCCATTTTCCAGAGCGTTTTTATAAAGCAAACCCAACCTAAACCTGTCATATAAAGGAGAATAGGATTATGATCATTATTTTAAAGAGAAATGCCAACAAAGAGAAAGTAGAGAATTTAAAGACAGAGCTTGTAAATCAGGGATTTAAGCTCCATCTCTCCGAAGGAACCGAGGCCTCCCTCATCGGTCTCATCGGTGACACAAGCCGGATCCATGAAGACTGGTTAAAGGCCAACGATGTCGTCGAAGACGTCCGCAGGATCCGTGAACCGTATAAGAAGGCAAACCGCTCCATGCACCCGGACGACACAGTCATCGATGTCTGCGGCAGAAAGATCGGCGGCGGCAGCTTTCAGGTCATCGCAGGCCCCTGCTCCATCGAGACAAAGGAACAGATCACAGAGGTTGCTGAGGACGTAAAGCGTTCCGGTGCAGCCTTCCTCCGCGGCGGTGCTTTCAAACCGAGAACTTCCCCGTACGCGTTCCAGGGTCTTCACGAGCAGGGTCTTGACCTTCTCTTAGAGGCAAAGAAAGCCACCGGTCTCCCGGTAGTCACAGAGATCATGAGCGCGGAGCATCTTCCGCTCTTTGACGACGTTGACATCATACAAGTCGGCGCAAGGAACATGCAGAACTTCGAGCTTTTGAAGGTCCTTGGAAAGATCGACAAGCCGATCCTCTTAAAACGCGGTCTTGCAAACTCCTTAGACGAGCTTCTGATGAGTGCGGAGTACATCATGGCAGGTGGAAATGAAAAAGTCATCCTCTGCGAACGCGGCATCCGCACCTTTGAGACTTCCTACAGAAATACGCTGGATATCTCCGCGATCCCGATGTTAAAGAAAAAGACCCATCTTCCGGTCATCGTCGACCCGAGCCATGCGGCAGGCATCCGCTTCATGGTGGAGCCGCTTGCCATGGCAGCTATCGCAGCCGGAGCCGATGGTCTCATGATCGAGGTCCACAATAACCCTGAGAAAGCCCTCTGCGACGGTGCCCAGTCCCTGACGCCGGAAATGTTCGACCATCTGATGAAAAAAGTCGATAAAGCTGCAGATTTCTTCCACTCTCTCGGTTAATCGTTGTTCTTTTCCTGAATATGCAGTATAATATTTAAATCACACCGCAATGAAACGGCAGGTCGGCGCTGAAAATGCGCCGGCCTGCCGGACGGTTGCAGACTATTAAGATTCATGGAGGTTCACACGATGGTCAGAAACACTGAAACTGCTTTTGTTCCAAATCTGCGCGGAGGCGACGGAACGATCGAGATCCGTCATATCTTAAACAAGGATGAACTCATGGGACATGCGTCCATGTACGCCCACGTGATCATCCCGGCCCACGCCAGCATCGGATTCCACCAGCATGTGGAAAACACAGAGCCGTACTACGTTCTCAAGGGAAAGGGAATCTTTGAGGACAACGATCACACCGAGACCGAGATCCACCCGGGCGATGTCTGTGTCATCGAGGTTGGCCAGAGCCACGCGATCAAAAATCCTTTTGATGAGCCGCTTGAGATCATGGCACTTGTGATCAATGAGCGCGGAAAAGAGATCTAAACCCGCGCGTCCCAGTCCATCCGGAGCAGGAACACGATAAAGATGATCGAACTCAGCGTCCACGTCAGCGGGTACGCTGAGGAGATCGTCCTGAAGACGGGAATGATCCGGATCGCGATCGTCACGTAGAGCACGCGGATACCGCACCAGCAGATCAGCATCGTAAACATCGGGACAATGGATTTTCCCACGCCGCGGAGTACTCCCGTCGCGCAGTTGGAAAACGCCAGCAGAAAGAAAAACAAGGCAACCGTTCTTCCGTGGATCGTTCCGAATTCGATCGCTTCCGGCACATCCACAAAGATCCGAAGCAGGATCGGAACCCAGATAAAAAGACAGATCCCTACAAGCTCCGCCATCGCCATTCCGAACGCCACACCCATCACGGAACCTTTCTTCGCGCGGTCCGCTTTCCCGGCACCGAGATTCTGGCTCACAAAGGTTGTCAGCGCCATGGACATGCTCATGATCGGAAGAAAGGCAATCCCCTCAAGCTTCGCGAAGGCCCCCTGTCCGGAGATTGCAAAAGCTCCGAAGGTATTGATGTTTGACTGGACCACAAGATTTCCGACACTGATCACGGAGTTCTGGAGTCCCGTCGGAAGTCCCTGTGTGATCACCTGACGGATCATGGAGCCATTGAAGCGAAGCTCCTTAAAATGGATCGTCGCAGCCCCTCCATCCTTCACCATGCGGATCATGCATAATAAAACACTCAATCCCTGGGCGATCACCGTGGCAACAGCAGCGCCTGCGGCACTCCACTGAAATCCCGCCACAAAGATCAGATCCAGGATCATATTCACTACAGAAGAAAAGATCAGATAATACAGGGGATGGACACTGTCCCCCACTGCCCTCATGATGTTCATGCAGATATTGTACATGATGACGGTGGAGACACCTGCAAAATAGATTCCGAAGTACAGTCTCGCCTCCACCATCACGCTGTCCGGCGTGTTGAGCCAGCCGAGAAGGATCGGAACAAAAAACAAACCGATGAGCGTCGCGAAAACCGAGAACACAATTCCCAGAAGAAAGTTTGTGTGTACCGCGCACCGTAATTTTTCCTCATCCTGTGCCCCGAAATATTTCGAGATCACGACACCGCCGCCCACAGCGATCCCGGCAAAAAACGTGATCACCGACATATTCACATTCGATGATAAGCTCACCGCCGCGAAGGCATCATTGCTCGCGAAATTTCCGACGACCCAGGCATCCGCCATATTGTAAAGCTGCTGTAAAAGCTGTCCTAAAAAGATCGGGATCATAAACCTGAAAAGTCCTCGTCCGATCGGACCTTCTGTCAGATTCCCATCCTTCTTCCCACTACCGGCTCCTGCCCTTTTCCGGACTAATCCCATGCCATTTCCTCCCTCAGTATCAGACCATTCGTCCTTCATATGCTTCAGGTATTGTCCGTATAGTACGGACTTTTGTCGTTTAAGTGACACATTGTAACTAAAATAATCGTATCATGTATGACCAGGGATGTCAAGTGACTGAACGGTCCCTGATCTTATGAAAACCAAAGGAGATTTTTCTTATGCCGCAGATCAAAAAAATCACTGATCTCACAGCGCCGGAACTCGATCTTTTTTCCAGATATTCCGAGTCCCAGCTTTTCCATATCAACGAACCGAAACCGGGGATCTTCATCGCAGAAAGCCCGAATGTGATCGAGCGCGCCCTCAATGCCGGGTATGAACCGCTCGCTGTCCTCATCGAAGAAAAACAGGCCGACGACCTGATCCCGAAGCTCTTTTTTGCTTACCCGGAGCTTCCTGTGTACACCGCAAAATTCGATCTCCTGACAAACCTCACCGGCTTTGCCTTAACCCGCGGCCTGCTCTGCGCCATGAAGCGAAAGAGCCTGCCGTCTGTGGCGGAGATCTGTGAGGGAAAACACCGGATCGCTGTCCTTGAGAATGTCATGAATCCCACAAATATCGGGGCGATCTTCCGCTCTGCCGCGGCCCTTGGAATGGACGCGGTGCTCCTGACCTCCGGCTGCAGCGATCCCCTCTACCGGAGAGCCGCCAGAGTCAGCATGGGAACCGTCTTCCAGATTCCGTGGACCTGTTTTCCGAAAAACGCGGATCTCTCCTGCGGCGGACTTGAAGCGCTCCGATCTTTGGGATTTCAAACGGCTGCCATGGCACTGAAGGAAGATTCCGTTTCCATTGATGATCCGAAGCTTCTTGATGCCGAAAAACTCGCCGTGATCTTAGGCACCGAAGGGGACGGCCTCGCCTCCGCAACCATCGACGGGTGCGATCATACGGTCATGATCCCGATGGCCCATGGGGTAGATTCGCTGAATGTGGCGGCAGCCAGCGCGGTGGCATTCTGGGAGCTGACGAAAAACAGAAAGGATATGATATCATGAAAAAACACGCATTATTCTGCATGGTTCTTGCAGGTACTCTTATAGTCGGAGGATGCGGTCAAAAAGCTGCCGACTCCACCGCTGCCACCGCGCGGGTGACCGAAACGTCCGACTCCGCTCCGGCTGACAAACCGGACGGCGCTCCGGGCGATAACTCCGATAAACCCGGAAATCCTCCGGACGGGGCTCCGGGAAGCATGGACGGAAAGCAGGCACCGCCGGACGGCGGGAACGGAGGTCCGGGAGGTCCCGGAGGCCCGGGCGGACAGAGTGCTGCTCCGACATCCTATCCGGCAGTCTCAAGCTACTCCACCGATACTGAGGAGGACGGAAAGACCTACACCTCCACAGGAGCTGATGAGAGCGCAGTCCTCGTCACCGACGGTGCGAACGTCACCTTAAAAAATTTCACGATGGACCGCAACTCCGCTGACAGCACCGGAGGCGATAACTCCAGCTTTTACGGAACCGGTGCCGCGGCACTTGCCGCCAACGGCAGCCTGACACTGACCGGCGGCACCATCACCACCGACGCAAAAGGCGGCGCAGGTGTCTTCAGCTACGGTGACGGCAATGTCACCGTATCCGACACCACCATCACCACAAAACAGGATACCTCCGGCGGTATCCATGTGGCAGGGGGCGGCACACTCACAGCCTCCAACCTCACCGTTGAGACAAACGGTGAATCCTCCGCGGCGATCCGAAGCGACCGCGGCGGCGGTACCATGACCGTCGATGGCGGTACCTACACCTCCAGGGGAACCGGCTCCCCGGCAGTCTACTGTACCGCCGACATTACCGTCAATAACGCGGCCCTCACTGCTGAAAACTCTGAGGCTGTCTGCATTGAGGGGCTGAACTCCCTTTCTCTCACAAACTGCTCTCTCTCCGGAAACATTCCGGAAAATGAACAGAATGACTGCGACTGGACCGTCATCCTCTATCAGAGCATGTCCGGTGACTCAGAAGTCGGCGAAAGCAAATTTTCCATGGACGGTGGCAGCCTGACCTCCTTAAACGGCGGCCTCTTTTATACGACAAACACGGAGAGTTCCTTCTATCTTAAGAATGTGGATATCACCTACTCCCCGTCCAATAACTTTTTCTTAAAATGCACCGGAAATGCCAACAAACGCGGCTGGGGCCAGTCCGGAAATAATGGTGCCGACTGCACCTTTACCGCAGATTCCCAGGAAATGAGCGGCGATATCCTATGGGACAGCATCAGCAATCTGGATCTGAAGCTCACAAACGGCACCATCTTGACAGGCGCCATCCTTCAGGACGAGACAAACGCCGGTGACGGCGGTAACGGAACCTGCAATGTCACGATCGACGCCCTCTCCGCCTGGACCGTAACCGGAAACAGCACCGTCACCTCCCTCACCTGTAACGGCTCCATCACAGGCGATGACGGCAAAAGCGTGACGATCGCCGGCACAGACGGCACTGTATTTGTGCAGGGTACTGGCAAATATACGATCACGACCGGTTCCTACAACGAGTAAATTTTAAACTTTGACCTTCTGTTATTTTTTTAACAATTTCTTCCATTTTCGTTGTATCCACAACATACATTATATTTTGGTTATGCTATACTAAGCCCATCGCATAGCAAACCAAGTAACTGTTCAGTGCCTCACAGTTACATGCAAAAATCCATTCCAAATCGGCTTCGCCGATGGGATTTTTGCCTTCAAGCCTGTGTTTTATTACGGTCAGCGCAGCGAGTGCGCAGACCTACTGAACAGTTACCAAACCAACACCATTTTGCAAATACAGGAGGTACCCCATATGACTCAGACCATCAATCCAAGAAAAGCAGCGATCATCGGCTGCGGTTTCGTTGGCTCCGCCACTGCCTTCACTCTTATGCAGAGCCGCCTTTTCTCCGAGCTCGTCCTTTTAGACGCCAACGAAGCGAAAGCCGACGGCGAGGCAAAGGATATCGCCCACGGAATCCCCTTCTCCGGTCAGATGAAGATCTATGCCGGAACCTACGATGACATCGCTGACTCCGCCATCATTATCATCACCGCCGGTGCAAATCAGAAACCAGGCGAAACAAGATTGGATCTCGTCCATAAAAACGTAGCCATCTATAAAAGCATCATTCCGGAGATCTCCAAACGGGACTTTCAGGGCATTCTCCTCATCGTCTCCAACCCGGTAGACATCCTGACCTACACGGCCCTGAAGCTCTCCGGCTTCCCGGAAAACCGTGTCATCGGTTCCGGCACGGTCTTAGACACTGCCCGCTTAAAATATGCCTTAAGTGAACATTTAGGTGTCGACAGCCGCAGCGTCCACTCCTTCATCATCGGTGAACATGGTGACAGCGAGATCGCCGCGTGGAGCAGTACCAACGTATCCGGAATCCCGTTAAACACCTTCTGTGAGATGCGCGGCCACTATAACCATGATGCCGCCATGGACCGCATCGCTGAAGAGGTAAAAAACAGCGCCTACGACATTATCTCCAAAAAACAGGCCACCTACTACGGGATCGCCATGAGCGTCAAACGGATCTGCGAATGCATCATCCGAAACGAACGCTCCATTCTCCCGATCTCCTCCATGATGCATGGAGAATACGGGATCAGCGGCATCTCCCTCAGCATGCCGGCAATCGTGGGACTCAACGGGATCGAGACCCACGTTCCGATCTCACTGGACGCAGATGAAGCAGAAAAACTCCGGGAATCCGCCGAGACCCTGAAAAAAATAGCTGCAGAGCTTGATCTCTCCACAGCCATCAGCTAACCTTATATCATCTGCCGAGCGCAGCAACGGCAGATTTTTAACCTAACAAGGGGAAACACGCTTCGCGAGTTTCCCCTTGTTATCGCGACAGTCTTTTTACAACTACTGTAATTCCGCGTAATCCTCCGGCAAAAACCGGTGGTAGATCAGATGACAGCCCTCGTCCTTAAAGCAGTAATAATACCGGTCCGGAATCCCATCCGCAAAGTGGAAGACCCAGTCGAAATCTCCATCTTCGATCTTTTCAAACACCGGCTTTGCGGACCACCGACGGAAGAGTTCTCTGATCTTCTCAAGACTGCATCCATGCGTCCCGACAAGATCCACCAGATCCTGAATAAATTCCCGCCCTTTCATCTGCTCATGCACATAAACACTTCCGGTCTCCGGAATCAGAAAACAGAACCGGTCTCCCTTCGCCGTCACGCGGACTTCTCCCAATGTCCCCTTCATATGCGCCTCAAGACCATTCAGCCGCGCCTTCATCTCCTCCGCCGTATCCTCACTCCCGAAAAAGTGGTTCAGCGTGGACACCGGATAATAAAGCCGTATCACTTCCGGCCGGAATCCCAGCTTCGCCTGCTGCTCCTTCACCAGATCGATCAGATTCTCTTCCAGTCTGCGAAATCCCATCCTGTCCCATTCTCCTTCTTTTTACGCCTTCACATCAAATACATCCGCAACATCACAGAGCAGCTTGCGAATCTCAAGATGCTGCGGACATACCTTCTCGCACTTTCCGCACTTGATACAATCCGACGCTTTTCCGTTGTTCCGTGTATGGACCCCATAATAGACATTTGAATTTGTATTCTGGTAGATCTTCTTCGCGTTCATGCACGCAAACAGATCCGGGATCGAAATCTTCTTCGGACATCCGTCGACACAATAGCGGCATCCGGTACACGGGATCAGGTTCTTTCCGCGGAAGATCTCGCGCACCTTCTCGACCGCCTTCATCTCCCTCTCGTCAAGGGGCCTGAAGTCTTTCATGAAACTCACATTTTCCTTCATCTGCTCCAGACTGCTCATTCCGGAAAGGACCATCATGATACCCGGGAATCCCGCCGCGTAACGGATCGCGTAGGTAGCCGGACTGCCGCCATGAAACTCCTCAAAGACTGCCTTCGCATCATCCGGAAGATTTGCAAGACTTCCGCCGCGGACCGGTTCCATAACGATCACCTGTTTTCCATGCTTTCTGCAGATCTCATAGCATTTCCCGGCCTGAACTGCCGGATCATCGAAATCTGCATAGTTAAACTGGATCTGGACGACTTCGATCTGCGGATACTCCGTTAAGATCTGCTCAAGGACCTCCGCGCGGTCATGGAAAGAAATTCCAAAGTGGCGGATCTTCCCCTCTTCCTTAAAGGTTAAAGCCGTCTCATACGCATGGCATTCCTTAAACTTCGGATAGTTTCCCATTCCCTGGGCATGCATCAGATAGAAATCAAAATAGTCTACACCGCAGCGCTCCAGCTGTGACTCAAAAAACGGGCGGATGTCCTCTTCCTTCTCAAAATAAGCGGCCGTCAGCTTATTTGTAAGAATGTAGCTCTCCCTCGGATAACGGCTCGTCAGGCAGTTTTTGACCGCAAGCTCACTTCTCTCACCGATGTAGCCGTGAGCCGTATCAAAGTAGTTGAATCCCTGATCCAGAAAATAATCCACCATCTGGGAAACCTGCGCCTCATCGATCTCTTCCCCAATCATAGGGAAACGCATACATCCGAAACCAAAATTCTTTTTAATCTTATCCATGCTGCTCTCCTTTTCTGAATAGATCCGGCACGGGCGGTGAACGTCTTCACCGTTGCATCCCGATCATACTCCCGCGTTCTCTCCGGCTGATCCGTCGTCCACTTTTCACGGTCCGGCAACGGCCGCTGCTGCATTAAGTAACATCTTGTAACTTATTTTGATGATAGCATACGCCCACTCCCTTGTCAAGCGAATGAAAATCAATTATAATGATGATAGCATACTATCTGCGGTCAGTTTAAACTAACTTTCAGATTTCTACCGGCCGACCGGATCCTATTGATCGCCGGGAACTACATCAGACCTTCAGGAGGTGAATTCCATGACAGATTTCGTGCGAGCGCGAAGTGAAGAACAGAAACAGGCCAGAATGGCAGAAATCAAGGCCGCGGCGGACGAGCTCTTCTGCTCTGTCCCCTACCAGGAGATCACCCTCTCCACCATTGCCGGAAAGCTGTCCTGGACGCGGGCAAACCTCTATAAATATGTAACGACGAAGGAAGAGATCTATCTTGAGATCTGCTCCGATAAAATGCAGTCCTATTTTGACGATCTGTTCGCAGCATTTCCCGATGAGAAACCATTTACCCCGGATCAATGGGCTGCTGCCTGGGCAGATGTCCTGAACGCGCACCGTGACTATCTCCGCTACAGCGATATCCTCTGTACGATCATCGAGGTCCATGTTACGGCATGCCGCCTTGCCAGCTTCAAAACAAGCTACCATGCACACCGTGATGCCTTTGTCAGGCTCATGGAAGTCCGTCTCGGCCTTAGCTCCCATGATGCCAGCGAAGTCTTCCTCTCCGTCCTGTACCACGCTGCCGGTCTATGTGGAAGCTGCCACTCCAATCCGGTTATGCTGGAGGCTATGAAAATAGCCGGAATCCCATATAAAAAACGTGATTTCCGGCTCAATATGTATGAATTTATCCGAATGAACCTCTGGTACTATCTCTCCGGTCCTGCCGGAGAAAATTCCTGCATCACACCGTAAGAATATAGCACCAGACCGGAAGTGTGATCAGTGAGACGACCGTCGAAAAGACAACGATCTTCGTTGCAAGGCGGTCGTCTTTTCCATATTTGACTGCGAGAACAACGCTCGTGCTCGCTGCCGGCATCGCGGACAGGATCACACAGACCGCTGTGATCAGCTGATCAATGTGAAACAGGCGGCAGCCCGCCAGAACGATGACAGGAATCAGGAACAGCCTGATAAACGTGTAGTAATAAACTTCTCTCGTAAACACCTCTTTAAACGGGATTTCCGCGAGCGTACACCCGATCAGAAGCATCGCGCAGAACGTGTTCGCCCCGGCGACCGTCCGGACTGTCTGGTTCACAAATCCGGGAAGCTGGAACTGGGATACCAGAAGTACCATGCCGGTAAAGATTCCGATGATACATGGATGTGTCACAACCTTCTTTAAAAGCTCTTTCTTCGTCGGCGCCTCCGTAAAATAAGTGAGGCCCACCGACCACATAAAGATTCTCGTCGGGATCGTGTAGACCGCCGCATACATGATTCCCAGATCTCCGAAGATTCCCTCAGCGATGGCGTTTCCGAGGATACCGGCATTTGAGACGATCGTCGCGTACTGCAAAACCTTTTTGCTCTCCTCGCTCCAGCCCGGATACAGCACACGGCTTAAAAGATTCGAAAAGATCTGGATCAGAAACGAGATCACGATCACTTCCAGCGTCAGCTTCAGAATATTCATACTGAACTCCATCTGGAACGATTTCACAATGCTCGCGGGAAGCGTCACATTCATCACGAGACTGCTGAGCAGCGCCTTTCCGCTCTTATCGATCATCCCGCTCTTCCTGAGGTACCATCCCAGCGCAAGGATGCAGAACATCATGCCCTGCATATTAAACAAACTTGTAAAATCCATCACGTACTCCTTTATTACAGACTGGCGTTATTGTACCTCTCCCTCTCTGATCTTGTCAATCTTCTCACTTTCATCAACCCATGTTACTGTTCACGCCTTGCGCAAACAGTAACTGATTTTGCCGATGCTTCGCATTCCAAATCGGCAAAATCCACTACTACCACTGTATTGTACGGAATTTTCAGTTCAGAAAATTCCTACCCGTGTACAGTAACCAATCCATCTCCCTTCTGCCTGCGCATCCGGATATAAAATCTTGTCACCGTTCCCTATCAGTGGTACAATAACCCCAATTTATACCATCTCACGAAGGAGGTCCCACCATGGAAACCAACATCACAGTAAGAAACGCAAAATTATCCGACGCTCCGAGAATCCTTGAGATCTACACCTATTATGTAGAAAACACCGTGATAACCTTTGAATACGATGTTCCTTCCCTTGAAGAATTTGAGAACCGCATGATCGATATCATGAAAAAATATCCTTATCTCGTCATCGAACGTGACGGCAGGATCGAAGGCTACGCCTACGCCCATGCTTTCGTCGGCCGCGCCGCCTACGACTGGGCCAGTGAGCTTACGATCTACCTGGATCACAATGCGAAAAAATGCGGGCTTGGCAGAAAACTCTATGAAGCTCTGGCTGAGCGGCTCAAAGACATGGGAGTTCTGAATCTTTACGCCTGCATCGGATATCCGAAGATTGAGGACGAGTATTTAAATAAGAACAGTGCCCAGTTCCATGAGCACCTTGGGTTCCGGCTTTGCGGGACTTTTGAGAACTGCGGGTATAAGTTTAATCGGTGGTATGATATGATCTGGATGGAGAAGATCATTGGGGAACATACAGCCGACCAGGCACCAGTAAAACCTTACTCCTACACCGAGTAATCTATTGAAAGGTACGCGCTGGGAGGGCTTGGGGCGCAGACACTTGAGGGATTCCGGGAGGGTTCCTCTATGCTTGCCGAAGAATGCTAAGGACGGAGGACATGTGCCACAACTCGCTTCGCTCAGACAAGTGGCACATGTCCTCCAACGCACTCTCCGGCGAGCCAAGAGGAAGCCAGCTCCCTTCACCCAGGCGGTCCGTGCCCCAGGTCTTCCCTGCGCTGTGTACTGGCTGAATTAAGAAAGAAATTACTGACTCTCTCTGCTTTTGTGTCCTGTGCTTAATTGCTTGCTCCATACTGAGAATTAACTGGATAAAGATCGGAATTACAAACACTTTTCATTCATGTGGTCTATATCTGGAGTCTTCTCTGCACTATATACTGGTTAGATGAAAAATAGGACTTGCACATCTTGTTTTAGCACGCTACAATGGTAAACGTTCGATTTTGACATAATATAAGCTAACAGGAGATGTGACATGAATACGAATGAACGAACTGATAAGCGCCCTGTCTGGCGCGGTGAACTTGCTCTTCTTATTGTGATTTTGATCAACAGTTTCGGTGTTGTCTTAATGCTGGACTCCGGCGCCGGAATTTCGGCGATCTCCAGCGTTCCGTACGCTTTTTCTGAATCCTTCCCGGCTCTGACGCTCGGAACCTGGACTTATATCTTTCAGGGGATTCTCGTAGCCGCCCTCATGATCTTACGGAAAAAGTTTGTTCCTACATATCTCTTCAGCTTTGTCGTAGGTTTTGCTTTCAGTAAAATGTTAGATGTATATAAGGCAGTTCTCGCAGGGCTTGCGATGGGGATTGGATACCAGATCGTCTATTTTATCGTGAGCTATCTCGTCATCTGCCTCGGAATTGCCCTCTCCAACCGCTGCGGACTTCCGATCATCCCGACAGACCTCTTTCCGAGAGAAATGGCCGATATTCTGAAGGTTCCATACTCCAGAGTCAAGATCACCTTCGACGTGACCTGCCTCGCCGTGACCGCGGGACTGACTTTCTGTTTCCTCGGTCATATCAAAGGTCTTGGAATCGGAACGATCCTCGCCGCGTTTACGATGGGTAAGGTTATCGGCATGATAGGCAATATACTGGATAAACACTTCCGGTTTGTGTCATTCCTCACAGAACGCAGCAAAATGTGATCTGTTTCCCGCAGTTGTAAGACATATACCTCGTATATATACCATTATCAGGAATACGGGCATGCCTTACTCATTTGCATTCATTTTAAGCTGCACAGATATCTTGTATTACTTTGTCTGTATCCATGCTGCATTATTTCCCTTCCATATTTTTTGTATATCTTGTACTTCGTGCCGCGCCTTCTCTTTTCAAATAACCTTTCACAAGCATATGCATTAAAACAGTTCTTGCTCTACGTTGTTTTACTTGTAAAAGCTCCATGGTCTCAGAAGTGGTAATGGAACCATTTTCTGTTATATATTCATAAATTTGTTGTTCTTGCTCATTATCTGGCACTCTATCAGCAATATCCGGCACTTTATTGGCAGTATCCGGCACTCTGTCGGTACTATCCGGCACTTTATCGGTAGTATCCGGCACTCTGTCGGTACTATCCGGCACTTTATCGGTAGTATCCGGCACTCTGTCGGTACTATCCGGCACTTTATTGGAGTTCTTTGAAGTAATCTGACCTCGAAAAATATTGATACGCAAATCAACTTCGCCGCCAATAAACTCTGGCTCCCGCAGTCCGGCAGCTTTTACTTTCTCGATAATTCTCGGAATACCACTTCCCCAATGCTCGATCAGATTCATATAAGCAAACGCATGGGCAATGGCTTCATTTCTGATTTTGGAATAACCCTCTTTCATACGCTCCATAGTTTGTCCCATTGGCAGTTTTCCCGGAGAAGTAATTTCCAACCGGTTGTCATATACCGCAACCTGTATCGTCCCATGATCCAGGTAACTGCGATGCACCACGGCATTGATAATCAACTCACGAATGGCATCCGGTGGAATCTCATAAATATCCTGCCGATAAATTCCTACAATGGTAGCACCCAGATGAATATTTCTTAGGACAAACTGAAATGCTTCATCTATCTGCTCCCAAAGCGGTCCGGTATATTCTCTGCGGTCAACAAATACCGCTTTCGTTGTACCTTTAAATACGCCACATTGCGTTGTAACATGAAGTCCACCGTTGCCGGTCAAAATAGCAAAAGCATTAGACGGATAATCTTTTCCATCGCGCTCGATCAGAACTCCCCAGGAACGCAGCTGCTGTCTGCCAACATCTTTGATGGATGCTTTCTGTTCCTCATTATGGGCATTCTTAACTGCCTGCTCCTTCATTGCTTTGCAAAGAGCTTCGATGTCTTCGTCTGTGATATTCAGCCCGGGGCACAAAGTCTGATCATAGTAGCGGTTGCTGCCCTCAAATAGTAATTCCTTTATCATGTACTCATCAGCAAGGCGAGTAGTTCCAGCAACTCGGACATATACACCACCATCTCTGCCAAGAGCTTTAATATAATATGGGCGCTGCCTGCCTTCAGAAATTTCTACTACAATAACGGTCTTACCATCAACTGTCTGTAAGGTAATATCTGGGATAATTGCCGGTTCACAGCTATCTGATACGGCATTGGCAATGGCATCCATTTTTTTGAACACATCCTCATTGTCAAAGCCGACCACCTCTCTGGTTTTATCAGCAATTCCAAAAATAATTTTTCCTCCAGTTCCATTTGCAAAAGCAACCACCGATTTCATATATTTAATGCTTTTCTCAGGCAAGTTCTCTTTGTACTCTACATTTTTCGATTCTCCTGCAAGAATTTCTTCTATAGTCATCGTAACACCTCGCTCTCACCTTGCTATACAGTACATATTTTTTTATATCTCTTCTTCCTTAGCGTTTCCGTTTATTCTTTTTATCATATCACATAACTGTACATAGTACAATTATACTTTCTTATTCAGATTATCATTTTACAAATTAGGCTAAATCGAATTTTTTATGTTGAATTTTCCTTTTTTTAACATATAATAAAAGTAACTCATCTAACATGTTTAGAAAGAGCATCCGGTTTTCGTATTGCGATTACCGGTTTTTATTTTATCTCCTTCCCAATCTCTTTTATATGATTCTGATAATTTTCCTTCTAAATATTCTTAACTTTCATAAAAATATTGAATACGCTGTTCTCAATTGCACTCGAATTTTCTATATGAAAAAACCGCCTGAGCTTTCTCTCCCATAGGTTCATAATCCTATCACAGAGAAAGACCAGACGGCTTTTTCTTATCTACGCTGCAATTTGTACCGCAGCTTTCTTTTCTGAATTCTTTACGCTAACACAGTCCCTTCCGGAAATGCCCCACGGAACACCTTGCGGACAAGCGGTCCCGCGACGATGAGCTGGAACGGCAGCGCCATCACAAAATTCTTCGGGATATTCGTGAGCCAGATGATCAGCAGAGGGCCGAAGTTTCCGCCCTTTACGCATCCCTCAAGGGCACCGTAGAGGGACATAATAATCACCATCGGAACCACCATGGAACAGGAAACCGCGAGCACCTTGTGAAGCACCGGGCTCTCCGGTTTTACGAGGAAGCGGAACGCAAATCCCTTCGCCGGTCCGGAGACCACGAACCAGTCCATGCACATTGCAAACACATAGGCGATCGGGAATCCGATCCAGGCCTCGCGGATCGTTGTGAGGTTTAACGCTCCCATATGAAGTGTTACATTGTAGATGCTCATCCAGAGCACCATGGTAAAACACATTAATACTGTGTAGATCAGACTTTCTCTCTTATTTCTTGGCATACATTTTCTCCTTTTTCAACCTGTAAATTCCTGTGAAAACGCCGTGGACATAAGAACCGTCTCTGACCATTCCTTCCGGACATATGACAGAAAAAAACAGCGAAGCCAACAAAACTCGTTGCGACTCCACTGCTCTTTTCGTGTACATCTCACTGCGTTCTCAATCTCTATGTGAACGCAGTATACAATATTTTTATATCGCTTCGTAAGTACTTTTTTCCACAAAACACCAATTTTGTATACTTGCACAAAACTTTAGCCCAATTCTATCATTTCATTATTCACATTCATCCTATCCCCCATCGTGACGTCCATGGAATTCTTAAGCTGTCCCCACTTTCTTCCGCAAACCTCAGCTATTTCATCATCGATCACAGTTTCTTCACAATTTTCCCATTGACATTCCCCCACAAAAGTCTTATTATGCTTAGCAAGCTAACAAATTAGTTTGCTAAGCATTTAGCAGACAATTAATCTACAGCTTCCAATGTATAAGGGGGAACTTGATCTATGAAAGAAACCGTTGGACGCAGTGTGGGAATGCTCTCCAACCTGATCCGCAGGCACTTCAGTACCTTTTCTTTTCATGGTACATTAAGCGGCGCACAGGGAAAAACGCTTCATTTTATCCTGGCGCGCGGGCAGGAATGTGATGTCTTCCAGAAAGATATCGAAGAGGAGTACAGTCTCAGACCACCGACCGCCACAAAGCTCTTAAAGGATATGGAAAAAAACGGACTGATCTACCGGGAGGCAGTTCCTTATGATGCCCGCCTAAAACGCATTGTCGCTACTGAAAAAGCCATGCAGTATCAGGAACTGATCCACCAGAGTCTGGAAGAAACCGAAGATCGTCTGACCTCCGGAATATCTTCTCAGGATCTCGCCGTGTTTTTCAGGGTCATCAACCAGATGATCCAAAATATGTCCTGAATATCCGGACGTGTCCCACCTGCAGAACCTGCATGTTCTCCGCATCAGGAGCTTTTGCGGGATCGCAAATTTTATATGGAAACGAGGTAAATCATTCATGGTTAAAACACTTTTAAAAAGCGTGCGCCAGTACAAACGCGTGTCCATCGAGACACCGCTGTTTGTCACCATGGAAGTCATTCTGGAATGTACGATTCCTCTCATCATGTCTAAGCTTATCGATGACATGACCGGAACTTCCATGGCACCGATCTTAAAATACGGCGCCCTCTTACTGGTCCTTGCGACCCTTTCCCTGCTCTTCGGCGTTCTCTCGGCGAGAGCGGCTGCCACAGCCGGGTGCGGACTCGCGAAGAACTTAAGAAGAGATCTCTACTTTAAGACCCAGGACTTCGCCTTCGCCGACATCGACAAGTTCTCCTCCTCCTCTCTCGTGACGAGGATGACGACAGATGTCTCGAACGTTCAAAACGCCTACCAGATGCTGATCCGCATGGCAGTCCGTGCCCCGCTTATGACAGTCTTTTCCGTCATCATGAGCATGAGCATCAATGTCCGGATGTCCTTCATCTTTCTGGCACTTCTCCCAGTTCTTGCAGCGGCACTGTTTGGCATCTTCTTCTATGTCCACCCGATCTTTAAGCGGATCTTCAAGAAATACGATGCCTTAAATAACTCCGTCCAGGAGAACGTCGGCGGCATCCGTGTCGTAAAATCTTTCGTCCGCGAAGATTACGAGAAGGCGAAATTTGAAAACGCTGCCGAGGAGGTGCGAAAAGACTTCACGATGGCAGAAAAGATCCTCGCCTTAAATAACCCGGTGATGACCTTCTGCATCTATGTTTCAATGCTTTTAGTAAGCTTTTTCGGCGCGAAGCTCATCATCGGCACCGGAGGCAGCGAGCTTTCCACCGGGGAACTTTCTTCCCTGATCAGCTACGGCGTTCAGATCCTCACATCCATGATGATGCTGTCCATGGTATTCGTTATGTGCAGCATGGCCCAGGAATCCGGCGACCGTATTGCCGAAGTCCTGAATCATGAGAGCGTTTTACGATCCCCGGAAAACGGAGCAACGGATGTAAAGGACGGCAGCGTCGAGTTCGACCATGTTTCCTTCCGCTATTCCGGAAAGAACAAGAAATTTGCCCTGACTGACATTGATCTTAAGATTCCGTCCGGTTCCACCATCGGCATCATCGGCGGTACCGGCTCCGCAAAGACAACATTGATCCAGCTGATCCCACGTCTCTACGATGTGACGGTGGGCGCGGTGAAGGTCGGCGGACGCGATGTGCGGGAGTACGATCTTCAGGCCCTCCGTGACGCTGTGGCTGTCGTTCTCCAGAAGAACGTCCTCTTCTCCGGAACGATCAAGGAAAACCTCCGCTGGGGCAATAAGAATGCCACAGACGAGGAGCTGATCCACGCATGCCGATTAGCGCAGGCGGACGAGTTCGTCACACAATTCCTGGATGGATATGACACCTATATCGAACAGGGCGGAACGAACGTCTCCGGCGGCCAGAAGCAGCGTCTCTGTATCGCGAGAGCGATCTTAAAGAAACCGAAGATCCTGATCCTGGACGATTCCACTTCCGCTGTGGATACTAAAACAGATGCCCTGATCCGTCAGGCATTTAAACATGAGCTTCCGGACACCACAAAGATCATCATCGCCCAGCGTGTCTCCTCTGTTCAGGACGCAGACCGCATCCTCGTCATGGATGGCGGGCGGATCGTGGAATCCGGAACCCACGAAGAACTTCTCGCCTTAAACGGCATTTACAGAGAAGTCAATGATTCCCAGACAAAGAGCAAGGAGGCATGATCATGGAAAAACAGAATAAGAAAAATGGCACCTTCGGCCGCCTGCTCCGCTACATTTACAAGAACTACCGGGTGTACATGATCACCGTGATCATCTGCATCATCATCGCCGCAGCTGCCTCCGTGGTCCAGACCGTATTTTTACAGCGGCTCATCGATACCTGCATTCTTCCGGGACTGGAGAACGGATTTGAGAGCATCCGGCAGCCGTTCATGCAGACGATCCTCTCGATGGTCACCCTGTATGTGTTTGGTGTCGCGGCAGCCTTCACCTACACCCACCTCATGGCGACCGTGACACAGGGGACATTAAAGCACCTGCGTGTGGACATGTTCGATAAGATGCAGTCCCTGCCGATCAAATATTTTGACACCCACGCCCACGGCGATATCATGAGTACCTACACAAACGATACGGACGCGATCCGCCAGCTGATCGGCCAGTCGCTTCCGATGGTCTTCCAGTCTTCTCTCACGATCACGGTCATGCTCCTCATGATGATCTATTACAGTGTGTGGATGACTCTCGTTGTGTGCCTCTTCTCCGCTCTCATGCTGACCGTCACAAGGAAATTCGGCGGCGCAAGCTCCCGCTACATGATGGCGCAGCAGAGATCCCTCGCGAAGGAGGAAGGTTTCATCGAGGAGATGATCCAGGGACAGAAGGTCGTCAAGGTCTTCTGCCATGAGGACGAGTGTAAGAAGGATTTTGACAAGTTGAACGAGCAGCTTTTCTCCGACGGTGAGCAGGCAAACCGTTATGGCAACTCCCTGATGCCGATCTTAAATAACGTGGGCAACCTGATGTATGTGGTCCTCGCCATTGTCGGCGGACTCCTCGTATATCTCAAAGCCCCGAACTTAAGTTTCAGCGGTTCCGGTGTTGTCACCATCGGTGTGATCGTCTCCTTCCTCGGTATGGCAAGACAGCTCTCCCAGACCATCGGTCAGGCCTCCATGCAGGTTGCCATGATCGCCATGGGTCTTGCAGGCGCTTCCCGTGTGTTCGCGCTGATCGACGAGGAGCCGGAGGAAGATGATGGTTATGTGACTCTTGTACGCGCGGAATGGGGCGCTGACGGCGTCTTAAAAGAGACAAACGACAAGAGCGGAATCTGGGCATGGAAACACCCGCATAAGGCGGACGGAACCGTCACTTATACTCCTTTAAAGGGCGATATCCGTTTAGAGGATGTGGATTTCGGATACACGCCGGAGAAGCTTGTGCTTCATGACATCACACTCTACGCGAAGCCCGGTCAGAAGATCGCCTTCGTCGGCGCCACAGGTGCCGGTAAGACAACCATCACGAACCTGATCAACCGGTTTTACGATATTCCGGACGGCAAGATCCGGTACGATGGGATCAATATCACAAAGATCCGGAAACCGGATCTCAGGCGGTCTCTCGGCGTTGTTCTTCAGGATGTGAATCTCTTTACGGGTACGGTTATGGAGAATATCCGTTATGGACGGCTGGATGCCACCGATGAAGAATGTATGGCGGCTGCAAGGCTTGCGAATGCGGATGATTTTATCCAGAGACTTCCGGAAGGTTATAATACGATGCTGACCGGCAACGGCGCCAGCCTTTCGCAGGGGCAGAGACAGCTCATTTCCATCGCGAGAGCAGCTGTCGCTGATCCTCCTGTGATGATCCTTGACGAGGCGACGAGTTCGATCGATACGAGAACGGAGGCGCTGGTTCAGGAGGGCATGGATAACCTGATGATGGGACGTACCGTCTTTGTCATCGCCCACAGACTTTCTACGGTACGCAACAGTAAGGCGATCATGGTTTTGGATCACGGGCATATTATTGAGCGTGGAGATCATGAGGCGTTGATCGCGCAGAAGGGTGTGTATTATCAGTTGTATACTGGGGCGTTTGAGTTGGAGTGATGGCTCTTGGCCTGTAGATTTCAGCTTAGATGTTGACTTGGAATGTAATTTAGAACGTATTTTAAAGGGCCTGCTGCACTGGCAATGGATTGCTGGTGCAGCAGGCCCTTTTTTGTTGGCCATATAACCGGGAGAAGATGTCGGTGGCAGGTTCTGTATGTTGATTCATTGTTGCGGGCGCCCGCCTGCGGCATCACGGGGACGCGCCGGTACCCCTCCGGTCCGGGCCTTGAGGAATTCCGGGAGGGTTCCTCTAAGCTTGCAGAAGAATGCTAAGGGCGGAGGGCAGGATTGTTCGTCCGGCAGTTTAATCGTCAAATGCAATGCGCCGGGATGGGATGTACGATGCGGGAAGTAATACTGGAATCCCATTTTGCGGATGATATCTAATACATTGAGGATATATCCGAACAGCCTTGTATTCCCAAAGAGCGTATCGATGAGTTGGACAGTCTCTGTCATCCGTTATCATTTCAACGAAGATGCAAGGGAAACAATGCAGGAGAAGATTAACCGGACGCTGGTTACAGAAGCAAACCGAATGGCAGTTTATTAAAATTATGTAGATGTAATTGAAGAAAAAACATGATATTATGTGAGTAACTAATCGGAATTTGTTAAAGGAGCGTGATTAAGTGAACATAATTGACAAACTCTTGGAAACCCCGTGCTATATAATGGATTTCCTCCCTAAACAAGTACCCATGAATTGTGGTGGACAGTTTTTTGAAGTAGAAACTTATCTACTCAACCACTATGATT
>QWCK01000966.1_pt1 | contig 45967 bp, 51 predicted proteins | sample 1972571 | NCBI WGS metagenome assembly QWCK01 (sample SAMN09866710, study PRJNA288562) | Human gut metagenome isolate term2_stool, whole genome shotgun sequencing... | isolation source: gut | host: Homo sapiens | place: USA: California | reverse complement strand
TACTGTTAGACAGTAATCAAAAACTATTTCTAAAAGTCAAAGAAATTGAGCAAATATCACCAGACTCAATAAAGGGTTATGTATCATTCTTTTCCACTGTTGAGAATAAAATAGGTGGTAGATTAAACTATGATGATGAAAATGAATTATCTCTTCAAGTGTTAGATTACTTCCAAAAAATAAGTCATTTCAAAAACTCAAGCTACAATACAGCTTATAAGCGTGCAAGAGCATATTTTAATTATTTAGTGAAGATTGATAAGCTAGAAAACAATCCACTAATACTCATGGGAATAAAAGAAAGAAAAGATGAGTTCAATCCAAGACCTTGTGATACAGAAGATTTAAAGAAATTATTAAAAGTAATAGATGTAGATACCTATGCTGGACTTAGAGATTACACAGCAATACTACTGATAGTAGATACAGGAATAAGACCAGCAGAAGCCTTTAGATTGATAGACACAGATGTAGTCTTTGAGAAGAATATAATCAACATAAGAAAAGAAGTAGCAAAAACAAGTCAAGAAAGAGTGTTACCAGTATCAGTAAAAGTAATGATATATGTAAGAGCCTTGTTGAAGTATAATAAGAGTGAATATGTCTTTGCAACAATAAATGGCGAACAATTTTCAACAGATAGATTTAGAACAAGAATGAAAAGATATTGTTGGTATGCTGATGTGGATATTACACCATATCAACTCCGACATTACTTTGGAACAGAGTATGCCAGAAGTGATAGTTGCAATATATTATATTTACAAAAAATATTAGGTCATTCTAAGCTTGAAATGACAAGAAGATATGTTAAAATTGAAACAGAGGACTTAGCAAGAAATCATAAGTTAGCTAGTCCAATAGATAAATTAGGATAAAGGAGAAAGAAATATTGAAAAAAGTTGGCACCTTATTACTGACATTATCTCTTATCGCCACTGTCGGCTGTAACAACAATAAGTCAATAAACTCAAATCATGATACAAAGAGTGAAAACATTTCTGCGAATAAAATGAGCGAAGAAAAAGAAGCTAAAACTTATCAAACTGTTGAGCCAGTATTAAAAAGTAGAGAAGAAATAACAAACATCTTAGCTGATAATTTCACTTCTCACTATGATGAAGTTGAAGATTATACCTTTTTTCTTCCAACAAAAAATATTGGTGTGTTTCAATGTTCGATAAATCCAAGTATATTCTTTTCAGATGCTGATGGAGATATTGGTTGGCTTACGTTTAGATATGCTGGTGAAAGTTGGGTTTTCTTTGATTCACTGATAATTAAAACTGATAGCAATAAATACACAAAAACATTTGAATATGGACAAGTTAAAGAGGAAATGGAAATGGATGGTGTAACAGAAACTATAACAATTCCTTTCGACAAAGAAATGTATAAAATGGTTGAAGATATAGCACATTCCACTAAAGCCATTGTCAGATTTAGTGGTGAGCATATATATGATTATGAAGTTACAGAACAAGACAAGCAGATATTACAACAGTTCTTAGACTGTTATACATTTGAATAAAAAAAGAGGGAGCATTAAGCTCCCATTTTTATTGTGGTCTATTCTTATTAAATTCAGAAACAACAGATTCAATCATCATATCTAAATCAGATTTCTTAATCTTAATACCTTTGGCATTTAAAGACTTAGTAATATAATCTAATGCTTCAGATTTCTTTTGTTTGCCATCCCAACCATTAACCATACCAAGTTGTTCTACAGCTTTAACACCAATTCTTACAGTTTCCAAAACCCTATTAACCTTATTAACACCATACTTTCTAACAAAGTAAGTTAATACCACAATAGCACCAGTAGAAATTAATAAAGCCACAGCTTGCAAAATTTCATTAATATTATTTTCCATAATATCATTCCTTTCATTTAAAAATACACAAAAACTACATTTACACATATTTTCAAAGGTATAATTATATTAATTAAAAATAAAAACGCAACCTAGACCCATTCTCGTGCGTCTGGTAGTGTTCTATGATATATTAATATATTTATTTATCCTTTTACACCAATTATAGTATTTAATCTTCTACTTGTGTGTCTACCTTTATTGTCTTTCCATAACATTTGAGTTGAGCCACCACCGTCTAAAGCAACAGCACCGTCAATATCTAACTTACAGATTTGTGTTCTAAATCCATTCATTGAACATTCTTTTTTAGTGATAATCAAATACGCAATATCACCCTTAAAGGCAATAGCTGTGTGATGAGTAGTCCTTAAAATATCAGCAGGAACTTGTTCTAATGTAGGGTTATAATCTGGATATAGACCAACACCACCAACAGCAAATAGAGGTGGAATAGAAGCCTCATTAATGTTATTTATTCTTTCAACAATAGCCTTATGTCCATCATAAATTAATGTACCTCTTTTAATACTAGATTTCCAATGATTAACCATAGCATTAGAACCTATTGGCTTGCCATTGTTAATTGAAATACCCCAAGTGGAACTAGATAACTCTGGCTTACCTGTATCGAAGAATGTTCCGTTGATGCCATAAGCACCAACTGTTCTTAATGTCTTACCACCTAATTGAGCTACATATAATTTATCTAAAGTTGTTTTAATAACTTTTAAATAATCTGTTTCAAAATAGTCAGTATTAGAAACTACTTTTTTTTTAATGCTCTCATAATCATAGCTACAACTTCTTCACGAGTAGCTGTTTTCTTTGGCATAGTACCATCAGTAACTCCTTGATTAATAGCTTCTTGCCATTCCTTTTTAGCCCATTCAGATGGTTCGTTGTTTTCAAAATTCTTATCAATATCAGTCATATTGTTATCCACCTTATCCTTTTCAAATTTCTTATTAGGATTTTTATCCACTAAATCTTGTCTTTCTTTTAAGGGTTTTTCAAAGTCAAATGTAGAATCTTTAGACAAATCTATTTTAACCTCAATAGGTTTAGCTATATCTTTTTTAAACTCATTCCACTTAGACCAGTTATTTCTCCTCATGTGGTCTGGACAAGATTTACCAGAAGCATCAAAATGTCTTACAACTCTATCAGTAGTAACATTAAACTTAACCATTAAGTTCTTAACAAGTTCAACAGTATTTCTATACATAAGGTCATAATTACCATCAGAGTTCATACACATTTCAATGCCAATAGAATTAGAATTAGTAACATCATTTCTAGTTGCATATTTTCTATTCCATTTATCTCCACAATGCCAAGCAGAATAAGAGTCACCAATAATTTGAATAATGCCTTTATCATCTACAAAATAGTGAGCAGAAGCATTTCTATTGCCGTCACCAAAATATCTATAATGGGAAAGGGCATTAGCACCCTTTCCGTAATTACCTGTATCATGTATAACTATAAATCTTATCTTGTTTCCATGTCTTGAAGAATAGTTGTGTTTAATAGGTTTAAATTGAAAATTCAAATAATCACTCCTTATTGTTTACAGAAGCTTGTAATTTTTCTATTTGAGATTTAAGCAAAGCTATTTCTTCTTTCATACTTTTAATGTCTTTTTCTTGTTGTGCGTATTTCTCCATATCAATACTATTTAATTTTTTCTTATCACTAGCACTCATAACACCAGCTGAATTTTCTGTAGCTCCTAATAGGAAAATACCTTCGTCTTCTTGCTCGTAGTGCTCTATTTGACCTGCGTCATAGTCGACCGTCACTTTTGCTGTGATGTTATTGGGATTGTAATGTAATTCAGCTCGTTGTATATATGGAGAAGATAAATTCCAACCCTCAATATACTTATCGTTTACCACGTGTCCTAATGATGGGTTTATATAAAACATTTTATTGATTACATCCACAATGTTGTTGTGTTGTGAAAAACTCAACTCTTTCGTTCGCCAACTAAATGAATCGAATTTACTGTTATAAACAGCATAGTGTGTAATGTCAAATATACTATCAAATAAAAAGTACAATATCTCGTTACCTCTATGCGTTACTTTTAACAACATATAAGGACTTATATATGAAGGCACATGCCAGTTATCTGTTCCGAGAATGTCGTCAGCTCGATAATCTCTAAATTCATATATAACTGGACTGTTTTTCATGGTTATTCCATTTACCAAATATAACCCATCTGTTTTTATGTCTTTTATATCTGTATTATCTGGCAACACCTTTGGATTTTTTAGGTCAACTATTCCATTATGCAGCTTTATATAGTCTTTTTCGTATTGGTCTCGCTTTGCATAATATGTCCACAAAAAACCCCCTAACTGTGCAAGACCTTTTTCATCTAAAAAATATTTTTCTTCCATAATTACCACCCCTTAATCATCAAGTTTAAAATGACCTTTGGCTAAAATATCCCAAATCTTTTCAATTGGAATAGCACTAACCCTAGCAATAGAAACAACATCATCACTAGAAGATAACAAACTTTCCCTAATCTCTAAAGCAAATCTACCAGTAGTTAAAACCTCATCGTCTTTAGAAATCCTAATTTCAATATCAGCAATACCAAAAACAGAGAGCATAGCAGAATCCAGAGTGAAATTTAAAATCTTATTCTTATCTTCAGCAATAATCTCTCCACCAACAATAAAAATCTTTTTATCTGGTCTTCTAAAAACAAGTTCAACATCATAACCATCTGGTACATCAAAAGGCTTGTTACCATCTTTTAAGACAATAGATAAAACAGAAGTGTTATTATCATATTGCACAGCACCAACCAAAGCAGAAGTAGACCTCTTAATATCCAAATCCACATTAAAAACCTTTTTCATATTCCACCTCCAACAAAATAGGGAGGACTAAGCCTCCCAAGTTATTTTCCCAAGCTATCAACTTTATCCTCAATCCTAAGCACAATAGCTTTGATTTCGTCATATCCTTGACTATTCTTAATATCTTCAATATCATTTTTCATACTAACAATAAACTCCTCTAACCTTTGATGATACAATTTGTTATCTTCAATAGCTCTAGTATTAGACTCAACAACCTTAGTAATCTTTTCAATCATCTTAGGAGTTTGGGTCAAATACATACCAGCAATAACAACAAGAATACCAAAATTAACAATAGGTTGGTACATTTCTAACATTTTAAATCACTTCCTTTTCATATTATCGGTATCTTGATAAATACATTACATTTCCAGCTATTCTTCCGCCATGTAAACCGAACACTTTCCTTACAATCATTCGAGCGTCACTGCCGTCATCCTTAGGTACAACCTCAAACTCACCGTTAAGCATAACCCCATTAACAGCAGTTACAGGCACAAAATCTCTAGGGATTGTAAATGTCCAGTCAGAAGCTGATGTACTGTTTTCATCGTAAATGTAATTGAAATCAAGTTCAACAATTCGACCCCATTTTACTGCTACTACATTACAGTTGCGTGAAGTGCTACATTCAATTGACTGTTGTTTTATTTCTGACACATCTCCAGTTAAGCCCTTATTGGTTTTCAACTCTCTAGTCCTTTTATCAAAATCCCCAAGCCAATCTTCAAGGTCTCTAGTTGTTCCTAAAGGCTGCCAAGTGCTAGAAGTGTTATATCCTTTAGTCTTACATCTACTAATGTCAGATTTATCAGCTTTGCTATCTTGAAGAGCTTTACCTTGTTTAGCACTTAGAGCTTTAGTGGCATCATCAGTAGTTAAATTATCAACAACTTCTGTAACAGTATCAGTATATTTAGGATTGATTGGAATAGCATCAACCTTAGTTTTTGCTGTGCTATCATAGTCATTAGCAGATAAACCTTTACCAGAAATCTTATCCACCTTATTATCCCAATTAGATTTTTCAGTATCAGTTACTGTCCTATGTGTGCTATCTCCAGTTAGTTCTGATAGTTTGGTTTTAATTTCTGTCTTATCAGCCTTTTTATTAACTAATGTTTTTAATTCTTTATATTTCTGTCCTATTTTATTAAGACTCTTTTGTCCAATAAACTTAATCATTTAAAAGCCTCCTCAATCTCTTGGTCTGTAAACTCAACTAATTCTGTTTTGTCTATTTTTTTTGAAATCTCCGCAGAGAGCTCACAATCGTTTTTCGCAAGACTTTCATATCCACCAAGTGTAGTTGTCCACTCTTTTTTTTCATCCATTACCCATGGAATATTAGTTTTGTTGACTTTCTTTACTGCAAAGCCTCTTAATTCGTTAAACTGATTATTCCACTTTGTTTTTTCAGCATCAGTGACAGTTCTGTGGGTACTGTCTTCAGTCATTTCAGATAATTTCGTTTTCATGTCTGACTTCTTGGCATATCCACTCAAATCCACTTGTGTAGACCCAATAAGCTCATATTTACCATTCAGCCACAGATATTCAAGATAGTTGTTATTATCTTTTCCTTTAGGGTCTTGCACTAAATAGATAACATCATCTTTACCAGTAGTAGGTAGGGAAGTAACAACCTCTTTTTTAAGTGAACTAGCCTTTTCAATCATTGATTGAATTTCAGATTCTGTTTTGAAGTTTGCATCATTCATGAGTTGGGACAATTTAGTTGGTATTTCGCTTGCGTCTGGTTTTTCTTTAATTAGTTCATTAACATCATTCACAACTTGGTTATATTGTTCGCTAAGAGCCGTATATAAATCATATCCACCCTTTTGAGACAAAACTTTTTCTTGTGACTGTTTTTCAAAATCATCAGTAATAGCTGTTTTATCTATTTTAGTATTTATTTTTTCATCGAATATTTCGCTTGTCCAAAAAATTTTCCACGACTTCCATTCTTTGGATTTACCGTTAAATATTCTTGTTTTAACAACAAAATTATTCTTGTCGCCTTCATTTTCAGTTAAAAATAGAAATTGATAAACAAAACCAGTAGAGCTAACTTTATTTAGTAGCAGACCGTGTGAGTTTAAGTTTGAATTATCACAGAAAAATAAACCTGTTTGTTTCAAAGAATCCAAATCAGCAAAAGAAACTCGTGATGGACTGACTGCTTTTAGTTCATCTTGAATGATTTTATTGTAGGCATTCATAAATGATTGAGTTATAAAACACTGATTGTCGTACATTCTGTTGTAAATTACCTCGTCTGGTGATGGTGTTTGAGCGAGAAGTGGGTCTACTCCAATAGTTGTACCTTTGTAAAAAACATAATTGATATAACCATCTGTCGCACTGACATCGCTATTGTTATTCGCATCATAGGTAACAAGAGTTAAAATATCTCGATTAATGGCATTAATAAAGTTTTGGTCATTTTTGATTGCATCATATATACTTTTGTCTAATTCGTAAACATCAATGAATTGAGAAATCTTTATATCTGAAATATCTGTTTTCTTAACATATTTACTTTTTAAACCCTCGCTAAAGGCTTTTAACCTTTCATAATCTATTAATTTATAAGTCATAAATTCCTCCAATAAAAAAAGAGATAGAATATTCTATCTCTTTAAAATATATATTAAACTAGAGCAACTACTTCTTCTGTACTAGCGATAGTTATATCACTTGCCAATACATAATTTTCCAATGTGTTGTTTAATTTAGGTTCTGTAACATATTTAGATAAATCAGCAGAAGCAATAACCTCGTCTAACTTTTTAATAGCTTCTTTAGCCTCATTAAGATTAGTAGTTAAGTTGCTATCTGTTGTTTTAGCATCTGTATTGGTACTATCTAAACCAGTTTTAGTATTCTTAGCATCTGTATTCAATGCACCTAAAACTGTTTTTAACTTATTGCCAGTATCAATTAACACTTTAGATTCATTATTAATACCACTTAGCGTACCTGTGTTTGTTTTAGCTAAGTTGTTAGCATTATTTAAATCAGATAGGGAAGTGTTAGCCTTAGAAATACTATCATCTAATTGAGGTCTAATGATATTGGCATTAGCAACACTTTCTTTTAAGTTAGTGTTTTTAGTTTCAGCAATATCCGAATTGGATTTCAAATCCTTGATATTTTTTTCAGCTCTAGTATTCTCAATTTTTAAACTGTTAATATTTTCTTGAGCTTTAGTATTTTGTGATTCTAAGCTACTCAAAGTTTTATTAGCTTTTAAATCAGATTCATCTAAAGAACTCTTACTATTATTAGCCTTACTTATACTGTTGTCAAGATTACCCTTGGTTGTGTTAGCAGTTGATATAACGCTATTTAGAGCATCTTTTTGACTTTTAGCAGAATTGATTGTAGTTGACAATTCACTATTAGTAGTCTTAGCTAGACTAATATTTTCTTTTAAAGTATTTGTCTGATTATCTATATCAGATTTTAAATCCTCAATTTTTTTAATAGCATTATATGTTTTAGTGTTGGCACTATCAGCCTTGTTAATATTATCTTCTAGCTTAGAATTAATTTCTTTAGCATCTTGTAAATTCTGTGCAATAGGGGAGTTAGACAATTCTTTAGCTATTTCTTGAGCATTATGAACAGTTTCATTTAGATTAGTGGCAACTTGTTCGCCATCTTGACTCGCTTTTTTGATTTTCTTAACAACTTCTTCACCTTGAGCTATGCTATTTTTTTGTGCGTTAGCTAAATCTTGATACTCTTTAATGTTATCTCCAATATCAGCTAATGTTTTTGTTACTTTGTTAGTATTATCTACATTAAGCCAAACTCTTGAAGCAGGGAAGAATGTAACACCCATACCATAATACGAAACACTTATTTCCTTTCCATTTAAACTCTCGTGCAAATAAATAAAACCGTTAGTATAGTCAACATAAAATTTATCATTTGTAATTTCCTCTTCTTCATCTCTTACTTCAACAAGGGTCTTACTACCTTGTTTAACAACAACACCCATTTTAATATCTGGTAATTCTGTTAACGGAATACAAGAATTAGCCACCTTATGTTTCTCATTATCTATTTTATTTGAAATCCTATCACCATCAGCAGAATAATTATAGTTGGTTATGATAGGATTGGAATATGATTTATAATACATTTAACACCTCTTTTATTAATACTCTATTGCCCTTGAGTTTGATTTATTTTTTTGTTTCTCAATACACGCATTAGCAATATCACCTAGTCGTGATATAAAATTGTTGGGAATAATTTGTCCACTTGATACTCTCGCTGGAAATGAAGTCCACACATCGCATTGTCTAGCACAAGACTCAGCTGAATCCATTAAGGCGTTATACATAGATGCAGTAATAATATCACCTCTAGCTGGAATATAGCTTGAATATGTACTATATCTCAATCTGCCATAAGTAGTGGCTTCCAAATAATAAAATAAATTTACAAGTGTTGTCCACTCGTCTGTCAAACTGCCAAATGAAGTAACAGCAATTCTAGGGTCTTGATAGTTATAGCCACCACTATATAATGGCGAATATTGTATTGTGGCATAGTAAGTACCTGTATAAGATGTAAAATTATAAGTATTTATACATAAAAAAGGCTTTGACTCTGGCGTATATCCAACATTATTGTTATATTCACCAATCAGTTGCACAGAACCCAATGGCAGTTGTCCAAATACAGATAAGTCAGCACGATATACACTACCACCAGTAGAAATCGTATCGCTAGTATAATACCAACCACTACTATCAAGGTCTCGCTCATTAACATACACATCATGTAATAGAGAATAGCTTCCATCTTGTGCTCTTGTGGCACTTTCAAATCTCACTCTACCATAACCATTACATTTCCAACTAATTCTAAAAGCGTTGGTTTCAGCATAAGATATGTCAGTAATCTTGATTTGTGTCATTTGATGAACAGTGGGTTTTGGAGGGTCATCTGGGTCAATAATTGACCCACTACCAATATACTTGGTAAAACCAGAGCCAACCAAATACCTATTTCCAGTAGAGGACATGATTCTTTTAACTTCAAAATATTGGCTACCTTCAGGAACAGATGACACATCAAAAATAACATTAGCTTCACCACCAGAATTATAAGAGTGTGCTGTACTGACATCTCTATAATTCCATGTTAAAACAAAGTCCATTCCGTTCTCGCCCTCGTAGGACAAACCATCCATTTGAACAACTAACTCATTACGACTTTTGAGCCATGTACTAACAATTCTTGACATCTAATCACCTCTTAACCGAATTGAACATAAGCAGGAACTCTACCGTCTTGTAGTTGTCGTGCTAAATAGTCTAGTTCGTTATAAATTCTTTGAATATCTGCCATACTAGAAACTGGAACATTGCCAATATAAAGATTGTTACCATCCCACATTAAACCGTTATATCCGCCAATGGTTAGCGTGCCATTATAGGTATTATATTTGAAACCATTAGACCCAAAAATAACACCGTCAGATGATATGTCTATATAATTTGTGCCAGAAGTTCCAATTTTTAGTCTTGATGTAGCTGGCATAGATATACCGGCATTATTAACTATAATCTTATCTCCGTTCGGAGCGATAATAGATAACACTCCTTGGTCGTTGACATAAAATACATCCTTGCCATTCTTCTTGATATAAAACCCCTTGGAATTTACTTCTGTATTGACAGTAGTTCCACTATTAGTATTACTTACAGTCATACCATTCTTATCAATCCTAACACCATTTGATGTAGTTGTAAGACCATTGTCGCCTAATTTAGCACCACCATAGGATTTATCTTTATATACTAAATCAGACACTTCTTGCCAATGACAATTGCCTGTGTAAGACCCAATACCATCCCAAGAATAAGTTTTATCTTTGTTATACCTATAAATGCCAACTACCTTACCAGAGCCATCTTCGTTAGTTGATTTAAGCCATAAAGCACCATCTGGAATTTTAATTGTTGAATCAACTTTTCCATTTTTTACATCTGGTGGTGTGTTTTGTCTATAAGTCTTACCACCATTAGCTCTAACAAAATCTGCTAATTGAGATTCTTCTGTTTGGTCGTTTACAATAATTTGATTAGCATTAACTGTAACAAACTCACCCAATCTACCACGAATAGCTTCAGCATTGATACCGTCACCAGTGATGGCTGTACTAACAGTTTCCCAATTATCATTAGTAAATGCTATTACATTATTTATCCCTCTAACTTGCTTGTTGTCAATAGTGCCATCTGGATTTTGTTTAGTGAGCCATAAACCTCTATCGTCTAAAATAGGGTGTTGGTTTTCTGCCGTTAGTATTGCTTGTTTAGATAGGTCTAAATCATTATCTAATCTTCTAGCAATAGAAGAATACTTTTCTATTGATTTATTCCAATCTCTATCTCTTAAAGCAACTTGATTAGAAGCTGATTGAATATTTGATATTAAATCACTCAAATATATTGTAGGGTCTGTTGTTGAAAATTTATTTCCAAACTTTAATTTAATACCCTCATCTTCATAATTAAGTTCCATTTCAAGGAGTCTTGCATCAAACTTAATGTTTAGGTCATCAGATTCAAGATTAACTAAATCACCAACTTTAAGTCTTGCCATTGGTTGTTCAAATCTAGCAATCTTTCTAAAGTCGTCTAAGTCAATATCAAAGGAAATAGTAGGATAGGATAGTCTTTTGATTTCTTCTTGAGCGTATTGTTGAAGATTAGCTTCGTCAGTTCTTTTAAATGAACCATCTCTAACAACACCCTCTTTGATAAACTTTTCATACTCTCTCAAATTGTCTGGTGTAAAGAATAGATTAATTTCTAATTTCTTTCTTAATGCAACCAACTCGCCATCAGCAACATTTAAAGCATTAACATTATCTTCTAGTTTCTTTTTAATATTATTAAGCTCTGCTATGGCAGTATTAAGTTTTGCCTTATTCTCATTCATTTTCTTTCTAAGTTGAGCATTAATCTCATCTTCATTAGCATATTGAGAATTAGGTAAAGATAAACCAGCAATGTTTTGGTCTATTAAATGTCCAAGTTTAGCAATCTCATTTTCTTTTTCTAATTTTTGAGTTTTAAGTTCGCCACTTTCTTTGTCTAAAGCGTCTAACTTTTTGACAATTTGAATAAATGTTGGCTCTAAGTCTTTAACAGCTTTATTGTAGTTATCTAAAGCATCTTCAAGAGATTTAGACATATAATGGAAATCTCTATAAAAAGATAAATCCTCGACAAATGGTAATCCTAATACATTGTGATTTTGGAATGAAATAGTGTCATCACCATACATATATAATCTTGTAACAATATCATCTGTATTAATCTTTTTAGTTATTGATTTAATAAAATTATTATCAGATATAACAATACCTTGATTGCCACCAAGACCATTCTTTTCATCGTCAACAGTGATAACTCTTATTTGTTCTTTGGCTGTATCATATTGGAATAGACAATTATATTTTTCTTGGCAAGTTTTAAAGGCATCTAAAAATGAAGTATCAGAAAATTTCAATTCTCTATACTTAGTTAATATTTTAGGTGCAACATAAGATACTCGCCAAGATGATTTACTTTCTATGAAATTTAAAAAACCATTCTCATAACCATCTCTATCTTTAGTATAGTTAGGGTCATATAATAACCTACTTTCTCTATCAAAGTTTTGCACTTTCTTAGAAGAAAAAGCATATTCAGAAGAATACGCTACAATAGATTTAACAACCTCACCACTATCATTTTTCCTTTCATCTGGATTTTGAATAATAAAATATTGTCCATCTTCTTCATCTTTTCCGTCATTTAGGTATATATAATAATCACCAACAATGGCATCAAATAATTCGTTTCTTTTCTTTTTGCCTCTAATAGTAGGTCTATATAATGGAACATCAAAGGATATTTCGTCTACACCAACAAGCGATATTCTTCTTGCTAAATTCTTTACATTGTGTATTTCCATAAAGGGTTTTCTATCTGGTTTACAGAGTGATAATCTCATTTTCTTTTGAAAATCTACACCCTCAAGTGATATATCCATAAAACACCTCCTAAGCTATTGGGAATTGTAAATCAAAAGTAATTTCACAATCTCCCTTAATTTCTATATGGTTATTACCTTGAACTAAATAGAACCAATTTTTATTAAAAGAATCACCATAAACATTTCTTGGGTTGTCTTTAGCGTATATAATTCTATATTCATTATCTATTTTAATAATTTCATCTTTTGCAATATCTTTTAATTCCATTGTGTATTTATTGTTGGTATAGTTGCTAATTGTAATGTTACCTTTAGCATTAGTTTTCTTAATTGTCATTAGTGGATAGAAGTCTTTACTAAATACACTTTTATTTTGGATATCCACAAAAGTCGAACCACTAACATTTATCTTTTTTCTTTCTGGAATAGTCCAAGCGTGATTAGCGTTAGTCACAAAAGAAAAGGGAATAGCACCATAATCATTTAAGCCTTCCCAAGTAACATAATCTTTCACTATTGCATAATACATTTTGTGTGGGTCATCACCAGAATAAAATTCCTTAAACTCATCACAAACAAGCCAAGAAATTAATTCATTATATAAGTCTTTAGTCCATTTCTTTTCTTCTGTTGGTGCTATTAACAGTTCGAACTCAATAGGGTCTTTTTCAACAGATTGTAGGAAATAAATACCTTTGTTGCTATAATTAGACATATTGTTTTTTCTAGCACCCACCATAGGTCTTTTAGCAAGTTCTGAACCCATTCTTATATTCATAAATCCTTTATCATAGGATTGTATTCCATTAAAGGAAAATTCACTAGATTGCATAAGCACCTCTTTTCATTAATACAATTTACCTCTTAAAAAAGAAAACGCTTTCTAGGGGTATTCTCGTGAGTTAGAATTGATTTTAAAAGGAGCGTTATCTTCTAACGCCCCTCTTTTTTAAACCAACAATTAACTTATCTAAAATTTCGTCAGATTGTCTTTCAATCTCTCTTACTGTGCTTTGGTCTGCATTACCCTCGATATTAATTAAAGTATCAATATTAATTTCTGGTAGGGAAGAGGCAGTACCATTGTAAACACCTTGACCATAAACAGCTGGAGCTGATACATAATTTGCAATCACACGACCCAAAGCATCAAATTGTGGAGCATTGAAGATATACTCTGGAGATGATTTAGTTCCATGTAGCATAGCAACACCAGTATAATCTGCAATACCACCTTGTGAGTAGCCATTGATTTTAGGATGTCTTAATATCCTATAATCATATCCCCACACACTCGGTCCAGCAGGTTTTTTTGCACTATGAGCACCAGTAGAGTTTAATGTACCGTCTTGTGTAGCTATTTCTGTATGATTGTGTTTACCATCTCTTATCCAGAATATATCGCCACGCTTTATTTGTTCCTTTGGTATATGTCCTAAATCTTGCCAACCATATTGAGCAAGTTTCGGTATCATATCACCAGTGTAAAAGCCCTCACCACCATAAAGACCAGCGTTTTTAACTGCATAGTAAACATAAGATGAGCAATCTCTATGAGTTGTATATCTGTTTGAACCTTGAGAATAAGGCATACCGTCTTGAGCTTGAGCGGCTGACATTAAAGCCTCTCTAGTAGAGTTGTCGCCACTATCTGATGGGAATCCCATTCCAGCTTGGTCATTATTGAAGTTATTTTGCAAATCTTCTTTATAGCTTCTTATATAACCTAATGCACCAGCATAATCACTCATATCATAAGGAGTGTTAGCATATTTATTTAGGAAATCACTTTGTTCTCTATATTTCTGTGCATAATTTCTATTAGTCCAATTAGACAAACTTGGTTGAGTATAAGGTGTTCCCATAGTTTGGAATTGTCTCATTTGATTTGTAAAAAATGCTTCACTTGAACCTCGTGTATATGGGCTGTTCAAACCTAAATCAGCAAGAGCAGAATTTCTAGCTTCATCTCTACCAAAATTACCACCAAGAGGTGTAAATTGTCCACCAGCTTGACCAACTTTCATAGCAGAACCTGTGTCCATTATCCAGTCCATGCCAAGAACCTCGCCATTTTTATCAATATTGATATTCTTGTTGTTCCAGTTTCTAGGGTCACCAGCATATTTTGCTCTTAATTGATGGTTTTCATTAGCTAATCTTTTTCTTTCACTAGCACTTGCATCAGACCAACCGAGTTTGTTTTGTATATATCTTTCAGTGTCTGCTTTACTAAAACCTAATTGACTTGCTTTAGAACCCAAATACTCTTGATAACCCTCATCGGTCAAACCAAGTCTTGCTTGAAGACTACCAGCGCCAGCAGAAGATTTAGCCATACCCATAATTTGTTGAGCTTCTTTGGCTTTTCTAATAACAGCATCAAGGTCATTAATATATTTTTGCCTTAATATACCAGAGGCTTGACCTTGTTCTTCCATACCTTGAATCATAGCGTTTCTAATAGTGATAGAAGCACCAGTGGCATCTTGAACATATCCAGATAAGATAGCTTGTTTAGCTTCTGCATAAACAAAAGACGCTTTCATTTTTTCATCTAATAAAGCAAGTTCTCTTTGGTGTTCTTCTTCAAGAGCTTTTCTTCTGTTGTCTAATTGTTCTTGCTCTTTCTTAGATTGGTCATCAAGTCTCTTTTGTTTCTTTTCTAAGCTTTCTTCATAGTCTTTTAATTGGTCTTGTAAACCCTCTTTAGTAAGTTTTCTTGCTCTGTCTTTTTGAAATTCTTCAATTTCATTATTCTTGTCAGCTAATTGTTTAGTAAGTTCAATTCTTTTACCACGAGCAGTTGAAGTGTCGTCAAGAGATAGGGAGTTGATTCTATATTGCAACTCATCTCTTTCATCCATTTTCTTTTTGAGTTCTTTGTTGTAGTCTTCTTCTTCAGCTTCTTTATCTAAAGAATCAATCTTACCTTGGGTGTACTTTCTATAAGCCTCTAAAGCATCTTGAAGTCTTTTCTTTTCCTTTTCAAGTTCTTTATCTCTAGCCTTAGTTTCTTTATCAAGTGCATCCATTTTAACCTTATGGTTCTTATCTATTTGCTCTCTTATTTTTTGATTTCTTTGTTGAATAAAAGTAACAAGTTTAGATTCAATTTGTTCCATAGAGCTAACAGCATCATCATATTTCTTTTGCATAGCATCATAGACTTTCATTTGTTCTTCAACTCTTTGTTTTTGTAAATCTATGATAGCTATTCTTGTTTCATTTAATTTATTAGTAAACTCTTCTTGTTTAGTTGCCAAACCATGTAGAGTATTCTTATAAGAACTGGAGTTCTTATCTAATTTCTTGATTTCTTCATTGATAACTTTTAATACTGATTCATATTTCTTAGCAAGAGCTTCTGATGCATATAATTTATTATTAATGACATTAATCTTCGCACCCTGTAAGCTCATTCCAGCAGTATCTCCCATATTAAGAGCTTGATACAAGGATTGTTCAGCTTGTATCTTTTTAACAGCTAAATCAGAAACTTTAATGATACTCTCAAACTCATCAATTTGAGTTTTGAAATACTTATCTAGTCCACTGACTTTAGCTTCGCTAATTTTCTTTTCAATATCCTTAACAGCCTTTTTGCCAAGTTGAGCCTTATATTTTCTTGCTATATCATCTAACTTAGAAGAGTAAGTGTATTGGTCAATCTCACCATACTTTAATTGTTCTTCTAAATCATCTACAAGAACCTTAACATAAGGTGGCATAGAATTATCAGCTTTAGTTTTAGCGTCTTTAAGCATTTTTTCAAATTTTTGCTTGCCACGCTTGGACATTGAACCAGAGTTGTTGCTATAAAGTTTTTCTACACCTTTATAGAATTGCTCTTCGGATATACGACCCATTTCTAATTCATGTCTTAAATCTTCTAATTTATCTTCAACAGCTTTAGGTACATCTGGAGTGGATTTAGAGCCACCACCACGCTTAGGCTTGTTACCCTCTTTTTCATTATCTTTATACCATTGTTGTAGTTTTTCATTATTAGCATTAAGTACACCAGAAGATGTGTTTAGCTCTTTATCTAAATTTTTACCTAGTGCATCAGCTTGTGAGTTTAGAGTTTTTAATTGAGCAGTTTGTTTAGCGTACTCTTCCAAACTTGTTGAATACATATCTGAAACCGTAATCTGCTTGTCAACTAGCCTACCACTAGGAGTGGCTATCTTTGTTTTACCGCCATTTAAAACAGAATCAATAGTATTTGTTACTGATAAAGTGTTGCCAATAGGTGTTTGAGGAATTTCTTTAAAGTGGTCTTTAGGTTGTTTTAACGCAGAACCACCCATAGCCATATTAACAACAGACATTTTGCTTAAAGCGTAATCTGCAAGAGCAGACAACTTATTCTTAATGCCACGAGCTGTTGTGGCTATTTGAGCCTCTGTTAGATTTAAAGCACTAGCCAAATGACCAAAACTAACCTTGACAGCACTCTTTACAGCTGTATCTTGTAATTTAACAAATTCATTTGTGTCTGTTAAACATTTCTCTGTTTCCTCTTTGGACATACCAGTTTGTTCCATAATATCTTTGACTATGGCATCCCAAACTTCTTTATTGTTGTCTTTAGTATCTTGCATAATAGCAGTAAAATCTTCAGCAAAAGTATTAAGTTGGTCTCTTGGAATATCAAAAGCATCATCAGCAAAAATTAACGCCATATCTGGTGTCTTTTCAAAAGCATCCATTAATCTGCTATAAGCATCTTTAGCACCATCTATGTGCGTAACAGAGTTTTGTAGAGCATTGGCAAATTGGTCAACTTGTCCAGCTTGATTAACCCAAACACCATCATCATTTTGGTGTAAATTATTAATCTCTGTATAAAGTTTCAAAGCTTCGCCTTGAGCATTACTCATAGCACCAGCGTATTGTTCTATGTTAATTACACCAGAATCAAATTCGTCCCTTAGGTTAGCTAAAGTAGTTTGCAAGTCATTTGCTAAAGTGCCATTCAGTGCTTCTATTTGGCTTGTATCTATACCACTAAGTAAATTTGATAAATCAGCATCATCTTTGGCTTCTTTAAGCTTGCCAAAGAACTCATCTACACCAGTTTTACCATCTTCAAAGGCGACATTGGCTTTATCAACACCCTCTTGAATTTGACCAACCATGTCGTCTAAATTCTGTTGTAATTCTGAAGATTGCATAGCATTAGCTAAAGGATTGCCGTCAATATCTGTGCTCATTTCTGATTTTTCTCTTAATCTATTAAGAGCATCATCTGTTATTTCATTGGCTTCCTTTTGCTTTTCATTGTAGTGGTCTATGGCAGTTTCCAATAAACCATAACCATCTTTTGTCTTGTAAATATATTTCACCATTTCTGGGTCAATATCAATAAGTTTCATTACAGTGCTATTATCAAGGTGTCCATTTTCATAAAGTTCTTTTAAAGCACCATCTATAACATCTGTTTGTTTAGTAATATCGTCAAACTCTTTAACAAGGTCATCAATAGACTGTCTTAATTCTTCAACAGCGTCTGTAGCATCATTTGCACCCTCAACAACTTTATCTGTACCGTCTTGAAATTCTGGTGCTTTACTGATAAACTCGTCAATTATATCTGCTATTGGTATGTTGTCATAGGTTTGACCATCAAATAGTTTAGCGACTTCTTCATTGGTCATTCCAGCTTGAGCTTGATACTCTTTTAGTTTTTGTATTCTTTGTGTTAGAGCTAATTCATTTTCAGAACTATTGCTTAAAGCACTATCTAATCTTTTGCGTAGCTTTTCTGGATTGCCCTCACCACTAGCAATTTCTTCTTGAAGTTTTTTGACCTCTCTTAGACTATTTTGATAACGAGCAACAGCCTTAGTCATTTCACTAGCGTCAGCACGACCGTCTGCACCAACCAAGCCTGTTTGTGACATTCTTTCAATGCTATCTCTAGCTTCTGAACTAGCTATTTTTTTATTTAATTCATACTCTCGTTCTTTTAAATCAACAGCAACACTTAATGATTTATTATATAAATCCATAGAGTCTTTATTGCCAATATTCACAGAATTAGCTATACCTAATACTCTAGCAAGTTCTTCTGTTGTGGATTTGTATGCATCCATAGCATTGGCATCACCTTTTTTGTATGCTTCTGTATTTACAATATCGTCAAGTTCCTTTTTAAGCTCTCTAACATTGCCAATAGCCTCATCAGCTTTACCAGAAGTAAAATCTTCAAGTATTTGTAGCCTTTTTTGTCTTTTTACATATAAAGCTGTATATAAACCACCAACAGCTAATGTTACAGCACCAATAATAGGTATAGCCATACTCATGCCACTTACCATATTCACAACAGAACCTTTTAAACCAGCAAGCGACATAGACAAATTAGCAACTGGAACAGTGGCATCTGAAGCACTTTTTTTGGTTTTTTCTAAACCCTCATAAACATCATTCCAAGACCCTTTCGGCACAAATGCACCAGTACCACTTAGTTGAGAAGATATAATCTTCATTTTTTCGGTAGTCTTAAAACCACCATCAGCCATTAAATTGAACATACCCATTAAACCATGAGTGCCAAAGATATTTCTAGCTCCCTCAATGGCTTTCATAGCCAACATAAAGCTACCAACAGTTTTAGTTAGAGTCATAATCTCTTTGTTGTATTTGGACATAAATTCAATGCCACTTCTTGTTCCGTCTGCTATATGCTTCAAGGCATCTAATAAGCCATTATTGCCAACGGAAACTGTCAGCTCTTGAAAAGATACTTTTAATTGCTCCACTTTTTTAGCATAAGTTTCCATCATTTTGGCATTTTGCCTTTCAGCAAAGCCTTTAGAGTTTTGAGATAATAATATCTTTTCTCTCATGCCAGACCAACCTTCGATTAAGTTCTTTAATGTTGCGACATTACGCACACCAGAAAGTTCCTTAACCATATCGTTAGCCATAACATCCTTACCTTGTTTCTTTAATTCGCCATATTTAGCAACAAGGCTGTCCATCATTTCCATAAAAGGCTTTAAAGACTCTGTACCATCTTTATTAATGTTGGTAAACTCAACACCATATTTTTTTAGCTTATTAATTCTCTTACCGTCTGCCATATAGGCAAATAGAGTTTTAAATTGAGTACCTAGCATATCACCAGATAACTTCATTCTTTCCATAACAACAGCTGAAGCGGCGTTCAATTCGTGTAAGTTCATACCAATAGATTTAGCATTAGCACCAGCACGAGATACGACTTCTACAAGGTCATTTACATTTCTTACAGCAGTCTTATCTGCAACTTTAACCAAAGCATCAAGAATTTCTGGTGCTTTAGTAGCATCACCTTTATACATTTGGTTAATGATAGAGTTAATAGACGCAACAGCAGATTCTGCATCTTTAAATTCTGCAACATTAAATCCTAATGCCGTTGTTTTAGTAGCTTCTACAAGTCCTTTACCACTTCTACCAGCTCTAGCCCATAAACCCTCGATTTCTTGAATACGATTGACATTAAGACCCATATTCTTACCCATGTCAAAGGTAGATTTGGCTAAGTCATCCATTTCTTTTTTGGTATATCCTGCAATACGCTGAACTTCTACTGCGTTCTTTTCGAACTCTTTTACTTCTTTATTAATATAGCCAAAAACTCTTTTCATAGCATAGGCTTGACCCACAAGTAAACCTAATGATTTAGTTGTGTTTTTAGTAGATTTATCAGCACCAGTAAAGTTTAAGATTTTATCTAAATTTCTACCTTGTGTTTCCAATCTACTTGTTTCAGTATTAAGTGCTCTAATTTGACGAGTGTAATCGGACATTTGAGCCTTTACAGCTGATTTAGATGCACCCTCTAAACCTTTCATAGACTGTTCTGCTTGTTTATAAGCAATTTGAAGAGCCAACACTTTAGTTTTATTTTCTTCTAATTGCCAATTTAAAACAGACATTGCTTTACTTACTCTATTGAGAGCTTCAGCCTTTTCAGCTTCACTGCCACTCTTTTTAGCAACTTTGTAGTCATCATTGACCATTCTAGCAATATCTCTTAAATCAAATTCTTTTGCCAACGATGATTTTTCTTTAGCCCAAGAAGTAAGTTCTGCTCTTTGTTTATCGATTAATTTTTTAATAGCTTGTGTTTGTTTATCAAGTTCTTTTGTACCTAAATCCCAAGTAGCCATTGAGGCACTTGCATCTTTAACAGCACTTACATTTCTATCAACAACTTGATTTAGATTAGTAATATTTTTTGCTAGTTTGTCTGCTGATTGACCAGCAACTTGATTTTTAGCAACTAATTGAGCAAGCTCATTAGACATTGTTTGATAGTCTTTAATAGCTTGTTTTGTATTAGGGTCTACTTTAGTTTGTTTGAAAGCATTGCCAAGTTCTTTAGCATTTTTATCTATCTCATTAAGTAATTTATTAATAGTTTCAGCATCTTTTTGAAGTTGGCTATAACCAAGACCAACCTCACCAAAGAGTTTTAAATCTTCTCCCATATATTTTCCCCCTATTTTAAGTAAAAAAAATAAGGGTCGTAAAACCCTTATTTAAGTATTGAAACTAATTGTTTAGCCTCATCGACAGTCATCTTTCTGTCCTCTGTTGTAGCATTACTGAATGTGTAAAGTGGGTTTGCTTCTTCATCAAATTCACCACTCATAGCTACTGTATTATTTTGTAAATCCCAAATTTGTTTACTTTGTATCATCATGAGTAAATCTAAATATTGATTAATGGTTAAGTTTTTAATTTCAGAGTAGGGAAGATGAGTGTATATCATGATTGCATGAATACCAGATTTAAAAGTTATTTTTTTTTATCATCATTCTTTTTATCGTCTTTATTAAGCACTAAACCATTAATGGAGAATACTTTATTTATAAAATTTTCATAATTAGTAGAATCTACATTTTCAAGAATGTCCTCTACAGCCTCAGCTCCAAAAGTTAAGGCAATAGCATTTTTGAGACCTTCGCCATTATCTACAAAAAATGCGTGTGCCATATTTTCTGGATTGATTGTGGAAATAGAGCGAATAAACTCTGGATAATCTTTTAGAGTAATAGGGTGGGCTGTACGAGGTCGATTGTCTAAAAAGCAATCAACCTCTATACCAAGTCCTAAAGCAGAAACAATATCGCTCTCTTCAACAGTGAGTTCATCAACTTGTTTTTTGCTCATTTAATCACCTTATACAGTTCCAAAATCACCGTCAGTTGGTGGAACATCAACTAAAACAATATCCCAAAGTTTCTTATCTGGTCTCTTAGGGTCAAGAGCCTTTAAAGAAACTTGTGGTGCGTATGCTTGTTGTTGAGCTAAGTCAAAGTTAAAATTGGAATCTGATTTACATTTGAAAATTGTAAGTTCCATTTGTTGAACGATTTGGTTTTCATCGTTGTAGATAGGCACTCTGTGTGTAAATTTGAATGGCTTAGGGAATTTTCCTTTAAGTCCTGCAACAGATTTAACGCCCTCTGTTCTCTTAATTTTGTAGATACCATTTATGGAATCGTTTGCATTATCAGCGTGGAAAGTAATTTTCTTACCCTCAACAGCGAATTTTCCCTTAGCTGGAGCGTCTGCTTTTTCAAATCCCTTAATAACAACAGAACCTTCAACTGGTGTTTCTGGTAATTCAACAATACCATTAGCAGGAATTACAATGTTAAGAAATTCTGTCATGTCAACAGAAGCCTTTTTCTCATATTTAGTACCTTGTGATAGAGCCATGTAGTCTATATCAAACAAAGCATCTTGAGCTGTGATTGTAATGTTGTTAGTTCTTGGGAACTCTGTAATTGGATATGGGTCATCGCCACCACGAACTTCGTCTGTTTCAGCAGACATATCTATTGTTAAGTTTTGTAGTTTTGAAAAACCTATAATTTTGTTAGGGTCTTTAAGGTCAGTTAATACCGCCTCACCAATACCGTAAATAATTGATTTTGACATCTTTTTCCTCCTTTAAATAATAATATTGCTATAACAAAATGTTATGCCATATTTAGTCCATTCGGCGTTTTGAGCTTCACTATCTGGAGTTCTATTGAAATATGTAATTTCATAATCAAATATCCTAGAATTGTGAAGTAGTTTTCTTAACCTATCAGCAATCATAAGAGTACGCCTATCTCTTATGTTTTTCCTCTTGGTTACATATATGTCAACTTGAATGTATGACCTTTCTAATATTGAAAATCTTGACCTAGTAGCAGGCAGTTCGTAAATACAAAGTCTAGTAAAGTCTGTATCAACTAAATCGCCTGGATTCTTTTCTTCAAGAAATTGCTTTTTAAGGTCTTTCATTAAATAAATATCTTTTCCCTTAGAGTAAGTTTTTGGAACTTCCATAAGCTCTAATAATTCTTTGTCTTTTGTTAGCACTGAAAATAATTCAACAGCAATACTTTTTAACCTTATATTAACCACCACCTTTCAGATAATCGTCATAAGGAAAAGTCCTAAAAACATCATTGATTGTTGAAATTAATCTATCTTGAGCTTGCAACATTACTTTTTCTAAATGTTTTGCTGGCTCTCTTGGTAAAAACTCTGGCTTACCAATAGTTTCTAAGTTATAATTAGTGTTATTTGCACCATATAGTTTTTTTGTACCCTCACCAGCTTCCCAGTTGGGAACTTCATAAGTTCCTCTCGGTCTTGGTCTAATAGTGGCATCAGAAGCACTTCTTGCCTCATTCCATAAAATCTTATCAGCCATATAGTCTTGCAAGAATGGGTTGTCTTTTGCCATTCTTGAACCTTTACCATAGTTGACTATCCAAGCGTACCAGTGGGGAGAACCAATTTTGTATTTTATATAATCTTCCGAAAGCTCTATCATTTCCTTTTTGAAAGTTCCACTTGCATATTCAAAGTTTCTTGAATTAAGTTCTAAGACCATTTCGTCTATTAAACTTATAATTCTAAAATTAAGTGTTTTTTCGAGGTCGCCTAACATTCCAATTAAATCAAATTTAAGTCCTAATTTATTTAATGACATATTTATCGTAATTATCCCTTGTAGTTCTAAGTTGAATAGTGCAAACACCAGAAGTAAGGGTATCTATATCAGATATTTCATAATACTTGTCTTCTACCATTACCACATCACCCACTTTAGAATCAACTTGACTTTGTGCTCCTATAACTCTGTAAACAGTGTCGTGTAACAAACCAACATCTTGGTTTCTAAAATCAACACCAATTTTTTCAATGAACACTGGAACAGATTGTTCAATCATAAATAAGATTTCAGTCACATCACCATAGGTAGGAGATTTAGGGTTTTCATCATATTCAACTCTTGGTCTAAAGAAGTCTATATGGTTGTTGAATATTACTATTCTTGCACTATTAATTACAATGTCGTCATTTGGAATACTATACACAATGGCTTGAGACCCATTAGGAAATTCCACAATAGAACCTCTTTTAGCAACAGAAGTGTGTAGGAATGTAGCATCTTTCATGTTACTTTGTATATTGGAATATATTTTCTTTAAATCAGATGTAATAATAAATTCTGGTTGACCGTCAACAAATACTTTTGTACCAATTTGATTAATTAACAAGTCATTGACATAAGTTTGAATATCATCAAGTGGTAAGTCAAAAGTAGATGGGGCAGAGTAAATGGCATCAAAAACATCAGCAGTAGTTTGCGTTTCTCTTTGATTTTTGCCAACAGTAGAATCATAATAATTTCCCATATACTCACCACCTAATAAATAACTGTGTCGCCAATAATTCTCATTTCAACAACAGAGCCAGTAAAACCAGAAGTGTAATTACCATCTTCATCCTCTGGATTTTGCCTAATGTCATTGAGAATATCTTTTATTTGAGTATCACACCACCATACAATTCTCATAATTTCTTTAGCTCTTTCTGTAAGTCCTTTTACAGATAAGTTATTGATAGAGAAGTTGACAGCCTTTTTAGTAAAGGTATGGTGAACACTAAGTGCTAGTTGTCTATAAGCGTAACGAGAAGCTAATATAATCTCCCTATTGGACATTGGTTTACATTCAACTTCTTCTAATTTAGTTTCAGAACTAATAGAATCGGAAAGGCTAATGAAATTCTTTTTAATAGCTGTACCAGCTTCAGCAACGCCCATAATAACAAATGAATCTGTTACTTTAACATTTCTAAAGGCTGGTCTTAGCTCTTCTGATTCTTCATCAGCAACTAATCTATCTAAAATAGTTCTAATTGCAATCAGTTCTTTAGCCATAACATCACACTAACTCGTCTATACGCTTTTGTAGAGCTTGGATATATCCTTTAGTCTTATTAGCTTTTTCTGCTTCTTGTAGTAGTTCTTGTAGACCTAGTATATTGTCAGTCTTTGCAATTTCTTCTTCCAATGCCTTAATAGAAAGATTAAGCATTTCTGCAATCTTTTCTTTTGAGAAGATATTTTCCTCAACCATTTGTTCTTTGACGTCTGGAATTTCTTTGGCATCTTCTTCCAATCTAATAAGTCCAGATTCTAAAATTTTAGAAGAGCAGGAAAGATATAATAGTTGGTCTTCACTAATATAGCCAAAGCTATTAGGGAGAATTTGAACAACTCTCCCATCAAGATTTGTGAAATTCAAAGAGATGTTAATACCATAGTCATTAATAACTTTGTATTTTTTCAATTACAACACCTCAACTTATTTTACTTGTATTACTTGGATTCCTTTAGGGTTAGTTACTGCAATACCCCATTCCATATCAACTCTTGCGTTCCAAGACCAATCTTCAATAGAGTTTTCTTGACCAGTCTTAACTTCACCGTAAGTAGCTGAATAACCAATCTTATCAGATACGATAAATAGTCTATCCTTTGGAACTAGAGATTTACCAAGAGCTTCGTCATAAACATCGTTTACGCCAATAATTCTTGCACCTCTGAAATATCCAAGAGTACCATTTTTTCTAATTTCTTCACTAGCTTCTGGTGCAAATCCCTCAAAGCCCATGATTTGGTTAGTAAGTGTTTTATCTCCAAGGATAACAGCATTTTTACCAGTTCTATAAGTTACTGCATCAATAGCTTTTTCTAATGAAGCCTTGTCAATGCTAGTAGTACATACAGTTGTAAAGTCTTTTCCAGCACCTTGTTCGTTGTAAACTTGACCTAGAATTGTGAAAACCTTTTCCACAATAGCAGTTCTAAGTGCTTCTTGACCGTCTGCAAGTAGTTCTTGTAAAGAAGAAATTCTACCAGCTTTTAATTCATCAAGTAAACATTCTGGTCTAACAGATAGTGTTTCAAAGTCCATATTTAATGTTTCTTGATAGTTCTTAGATTTTGGAGTTGAAGAATTTGGAGCTATCCAATAAGCTTTAATTCCTTTTTTCTTTAATCTAAATTCTGGTCTATCACCAAAATTAAAGTGCTTAGAATCAGTAATTAGTGGGGCAATGTCAATCTTATTCATTTGCTCTTGAAGATATACACCAATAACTTCTGCAATTTCTGTTCTACCGTCTTCAGTAGATGCCATTTCCATTAAGATATTTTCAATATCTTTAACTTCTTTGCTATCTGCACTGATTTCTCTATTTTTTAGCTTTTCAGCAATTTCAAATAATGTATTTGCCATATTTTCACCCCTTATCCTAAGTACATAACATCAACAGCGGGGAATGAACCAAAGTGAGTTACATCAGTAACAACAAATTTTCCTTCGCCTTTTGCAAGTTTACCTTCAGCACCACAAGTTAGTTTGTCACCAACTTTAAGAGCATCAATACCGTCAACTTCTGTTGTAGACCAAATGTTATCTTTAACTAAAGTGTAAGCAACTGCTCTAACACCTTTAGCAATTTTGTCGTGGTCTTTAATGTCGCCACCTGCATTAGTTTCAATTCTTAGAGTTATGAAAGCATTAGCTTCATCATCTTTAGTGGCATACTCTAATAGTTCATCTTTTTGGTTAAATTTTACAAGTCTACCTTTTACCATTTCATCTTTAGTTTTATAAAGACCAAATGGGATAGAACCTAAGTCAATTCTTTTTTGTAACATTTTTTCCTCCCTTATTTTCTTCTTAATATGTCTAGCAAGGCTTCTTTTGGCTCTTTTTGTTCAGTTTTCTTTCTAGTGTCAATTAGAGTTGAGATTGAATCTGCTGGGTCATTCTTTTGTTCATCCTTTTTTTTGTCGATATTCTTTGCATATTCATCGACCAATGCTTCTAGTTTATTAACAAAATCAATGTCGCTTAGATTTCCTAACTCTTCAACGCTATCCTTGACTTCGCCATATTTAGATAATTTAGTCAATCTTTGTTGACCTTTTTCCTTTATCTCATAGTCCTTTGCTATCTTTTGGTATTTCAAAAGTTCTTTTGTCAAGTTGTCGTTTTCTTTTTGAGATTCAATTAGTTGCAATTTAGCGTTTATTAAAGCTTCTTTATCTTTTACATCAACTTGAGTATTTGTATCAGTTTCCTTTGAAGATGCGTTTTTACCACCTTTGGGTGCGTCTGATGAACTTTCAGTGGATTCATCTTCAGCTACCATAAAGGACTTAGATTTATCCCAAGCTGGATTTGCTACCATAGCTAAGCCAGTAAAATTATTGTCAAAACATCTTCTATCTCCATTCTTCAATACTTCTATCTTCCTTTCTGCTTCTATTGAAAATTTAAGTTCGCCCTCTTTGTCGAGTTCGATTAGTTTTTCTGCTATTTCTGGATAATATTTTTTCCACATAATAGCTTGCACTTCAGCTTTATATTCATCATTTTCGCCGTCAACAATATCGGCGTTGTGAATATATCCAATGTTCATTACATCTTTATCAAATGTATTATTCATTTTGTTATATCCATGACCTGTAGGTTTGCCTTGCCATAATACTCTTAGAGGTTTGCCAATCATTGTAGTAATGTCTTTTTTGGCATCTTCTTTAAAGATAACTGCACCATTGGCATTAGTGCCACTATGAAAGGCTACACCCTCAATTACTAATAAATCGTTGGCATCATAGCCAGCAAGTTCAAGGTCGTGGTCTTTTTTAATTGTAAATTTCATATTATAACTCCTTTACACCACTTCTTGGTTGGTCATTATTGGATTGGTTTTTATCTGATTTTCTTTCAGATAAATTCTTTTCTGGTCTACCAACTTCTTTTTCTTCATTTGGCATATTGCCTTGGAATGGTTGGTTTCTTAATTCAAAAACTTTATCATCATCAGAATTATTTTCTTCAAGTCTTTCAAGTTTCATATAGTCATAATCATAACCATGTTCTTCAAATAGAACCCTATAAGGCAAGCCAGCGTGTTCAAATAACCATTGTACTAAACCTAATCTTGCGTTTTCGTCTATTACTATTTCATTAAAAGAAACCTTTGGAGTCTTATCTGCATTAATGCCGTTTCTTTCCAATTCTCGCCTAATCATATCTTCAATGATAGGGGGTAGGAAAGACCTAATAGACTCAATAGTCTTTATAAGGCCAGTGATATTAAGCATACCCTCACTATAATTTCCTCCACCTTCACCACGAAGTAGAGTTAGTGAAACACCAAGGGTAGATAGTAAGTCCTTGTCAATTTCTAAAAACTTAGTTTCACCAAAGATTTGTGAATCTGGACTTATCCATTCTAGTCCAACATAATATGGTGTTGTTACTCTTACAGAACCTGTCTTGTCTGTAAACAAATCTGAATAGAATAACACTTCTTCTTTGCTAGGTGAGTGGTCTTTATCGCCAACTTTAATGTGTAGTATTTGGTCTATAATTCCACTAGCAGTAGAGCGTTCTGCTTCTTTTAACAAATTCTTTCTGGACAAATCATCAAAAGCTGGAACTAAAAAAGATACGCCATAACGGTCATATCTACTTGAGTTCATCTTTGAGAAATAAGACTTATCTAAGTCAAAAGGTATCTTTGTTCTATCTTGTCTTATTCCTTTTTGTATTTCTTCTGGGTATGCCTTAGCCATTAGTTTGGCTTCTTCTGGATTGTCGCTCATGTCAAATTCCATTTGTGAATTATCAAAGTACACTTGTTGTTTGCCATTAATAACAACATTAGATACTTCAATTAAGTCTAGTGGATATATGTCAATATATTCTCCATCTCTGTCATAACAAAAGCAATTACCAGTCATAGCCATTTCAAATACAAAATCTTTACAGAATTTGTTTATATCAATTTTCTTTAAGAAACTATCAACAATGGCTTTAACTTTTCCTTTGCCTTTATCATAATCGAGGTGAAGTTCAGTGACAGAGTAATCTCTAATAATATTGACTGTTCTCATTATCATACCTTCGCTAATGTAGTAATACTTAGCTAAAGCTGATAACTCATTGATATTGTCTTGTGGATTTTGAGCATACTTTTGTAAGTCATATCCTTTGGGCTCGCCATTTATTGTAAACTTTTGACTAAAATATCTACTATATGTCGATTGTTTACTTTGACCAAGCTCTATTGTTTTATTATCACTCAATAAAAATTCCTCCTTCCTATAACACCTAGAGTCATTACCTCATTTTTACTTCTAAACATATCCTTTTCTATGGCATCAGACCCTAACAATGCCAAGCCAGTGGCAGTCCACCTATCTTTTCTGCCTTCACTCATTCCGCCCCTTGGAACATCAAATGTCAAGAAATTACCTCTTGGTCTAGCCTCTATACTCATGATTTCTCTACGAGTTTTCTCTGCTTCATCTAGCATTAATATCTCTTCCATTGTGGGATTTGCAACACTATCTAAGGCTTCTTGAGAGTACATTCTTAATAATCTCTTTTGAGTATTTTGTTTAACAGACATACCTAATTGATGGTTAAAGTCTAACGAGAACTTGTGTCCATGAATAATAAAGTTTCCATCTGGAATATCATTTTTATGTTCTTCGTTATTAACATCACACAAAGCAGGCTCAATTTCATTTGTTACTGGGTCTATACTTGGCTTAGCTAACTCATCAGATAAACCTAAACCTAGACCAGTGGTGTCCATGTGTATCTCATCACAAGGAAACTTATTTAATATCTTTCTAATTTCAGTAGCTTGTTCATTGAAAGTTTTTCCATTTAATATCTTTTGATATACTAAATGTCTTTCTAATATCTTCTTTTTGTTATCTGGAACAAGTTTCAATATAACAATAGCTGTGTTATCATTGCCAGCAGTTCTAGCAACATCAAGACCCATAATATATTTATAGTTAGAGTCAAATTGTAAATCCATATTCATAAGATTAGAACAAGCCATTAAATCTGTTGGACTTATCCAATTATCGTCTGATAAATCTGGAAATGTGGCATTATATTCCATATCAAAATCAAGTTTAGAATAAGTTCTTTTTGCTTCTTCAATAACAGATTCATTATATAGCCCTACATCAAGTCCAACCTTATAATCTAAACAAGAGGCATAATGTTTTTTTGAACCATTAGCTATTTGCATAACAGTATCTTTAAAGAACTCATATAGGTGATTAAATTTAAAAAAAGCTGAAGATATTGATATAAATTTCATATCAAAGAAATCTTCATCTTCGTCTGCATCTACCTTATAGTCTAATTTAGATACCATCATAGGTTTAATAACACTTTGAACTACATTCGGATTCATTTGAGCATACTCGTCTGCGATAATAATTGAAAATCTACCACCACGAATTTTAGCTCCAGAATTACCAACTGGTATAGCTATTATTTGACTATTGTTAGCAAACTTACGAATTAATTGGTCTGTACCATTCTTTGAATCAACAATTTCTTGTCTTAAAGCATCTGACCTAATACATAAATCATTGTCAATTTTATCTTCCACAAGCATTTTAGATTGTCTAAAAGATGGTGCAATAATGCCAATTCTAAGATTAGGGTAGAGGATAGCCATACAACAAACATATACAGCACTTGTCCAAGTTTTACCTAAACCTCTCGACCATACCAATACAATAAAATTATATTTAGCCATAGCTCTCAATGATACTTTCTGATATAAGTTAAGTGGTATTCCTAAATATTCTTCACAAAACACATCAATATGTTCTCTGTAATATTCAATCTTATCTGCCAATAATTTCTTCTTGAAGTCATAAACTTCTCTTGAGGTCATACCAATGGTTCTGTCCATTTTTTTATTCACCAAAAGACCTCCTTATTGCATTAATATTATCTTCTAAGATAAAGTCTATCTGGTCTTTTTCATATTCTTTTTCTTTAATACTAACATCACCAGATTTAACTAATTTCTCAACCCATATAGCAAACAAATTTTCTTTATCTTTATTATCTTGATTAAATTTCTTCAATACCTTTAAACCATCAAGAGAAGCCATATATGAATCTCTTACAGTCTTCATTTCTTTTGGGTCTACATCACCACTTCTGATTCTTTCTCTATTCATTTTTCTAAGAACTAATTCATCTGAAATGGCTGTAATAACTAAATACTCATCACTAGCAGAATTCAGTTCATACTCACCATAATAAGATTTAATTCTAGCAATAATAAACTTAATAGAATCCTCATCATATAGTTCTACAAAATACATATTTAGAAGTCTTAATATGAATTGACCTTGATTAGAGTCTAAATCATCAATATAATCTTCAAAATTTAAAGATTGAGGTTTCTTTGGTTCAACCATATTCTCTTTAAACTCTTCTAATTTTTCACTTGGTGTTAGTTGTCCTTGTTTCTTCAATAACAATTCTTCACCCATTTTTTTGAATCTTGGTTGATTCATAAACTCAAAATAAACTCGTGAAGTGGACACTCTTTTCTTTTTCTTTGGACTTAACTTATTATATTCTGCTACTTTTTCATTTCTAACTCTTGTTTCTTCTTCAGCTATTTCCCAACATTCTTCCACAAAAGGCAATTCCTCTGGAGTGTTTTCCAAGTAGTTAATAATACCTTTTTTAGAATTAACAGTTAATGGTCTAGCCATTTATATCACTTCCTGTGTATATAAATTTAGTGCCAGAATTGTATATATCTACTTTATCTTTATGAAATACAAACACACCATAGCCATTAGTTTGTGGCGTGTAGTTTATATTTCCATTATTGGCATAGTCCATTTGTTCACAAAGACAACCTAATTCACAAAGTAGAGTGCCACCATGAATTAATGAACCAGCTTTATGAGTATGTCCAATAGCAAGAGCATTGAAATCTATACCTTGATTTTTAAAATAATCATAAGTAGAAACACAAGTTCTCATTGGTATTTTTGAAAAATTAGTAGGATGTGCTAATATTAAATCCTTATATATGTAGTACCAAGAATCAATGATTTCAAAATTATCTGATAAAGGTTCAACAACTCTTTTTCTATTCTTATAATCTCTATAAGTAAATCCATTCTTTAAGATTTCTAAAATATCATCAGAAACTAGGGGAGAGAACTCACTCTGAAATTTAGCTAAGTATCTTTTGAACCTAAATTCATGATTACCTCTGAATACTATCTTTTTTGTATTTGGTGTTAATCTATCAATCTTTTTTAAAACAGAAGATGCAATCTTTAGTTCTTCATAAAGAGGTATGTGCATTTCTTTTGGAAATGTAGATACACTAAAACAATCTAAAATATCACCAGCCAATATGATTAAATCAACATTTGAATGTTCTTTAACAATATCAATGATTTCCTTATCTTTATGAAATGGTATATGTAGGTCTGATAACACCAAAACTCTTTCAATATCATTAATGTCGTCTATTTGACTTTCTATATCTTTTATTAAATTTTCTTCCAACTTATCACTCACTTTCTTACAATTCCTTTGTTTATATTGATATATTTCTTCTTTGGTTTGTTCATTTTAATCTGTACTTTCTCTAAATACTTGTCATCAACAGATATTCTTAGAACAGCTTTTCTTAAATAGGTGGAGTCTGGAACTATATGATTTTCCATTAATCTAATTAATAACATACAGGTGGAAAACTTTTTAAAATGACCATGATTCTCGTATTCACCTAAGTTGTTACATAATATAAAATCATATCTATTTTTCTTGACTGTATACTTACTATCTCTATAAACTGTATATGCCATAAGAACCTACTTATAGAAATGGAACAATGGCAATTCTTTTTGTTTAATCACAGACTCTCTACCTTTTCTAATAATCTCACTATCCTTATATAGTGCCTTACCATTCTCTTGATGAGTTTGATAAGTACATAAATAATAAGCGAACTTATCTAAAACTCTATAAACTTTCTTATCATGAACATTGTCTTTTTCGTAATTGAGTTGGAACTTATCCTCATAATCATTTAACAAACAATTAATAAGTGATAATCTTTCTTCTAAATCGTATGTAGTGGGTAAGTCAAATACTAAATTGCTGTCATAATAAACTTTCAATCTTCATCACCACCCAACAAATAACTTTGAACTCGTTTGGTAATCTTCTTAATAATGAAATCAGCATTAGAACGAGTAAAATTATATTTCTTTCCAATGTCAGATAAAGACATACCATTCATATAATCTTTTAGAACTAATCTATCTTGATTGGATAGTTCAATATTTTCTAAAGCCATTGTAATATCAATAAGCATTACTTGAAGTTCTAAGTTGTATATTCTTATGATATGTTCTCTTAAACTATGATAATTACATATCAAATGTCTAATCTTTTTAAGACTATAATAAAAATCATCATAATTAACATTCTCAACACTACTAGATAGTTCAAGATAACCACGACCAGTAATACTAAATGATTTATCTTGATTTCTTTTTCTATAACTATGTTTGTCTAATTTAATTTTTATTAATGCTCCTTTCATAATATTTTTTTAAGATAATAAGGTTACGGATTTGTTTTCGGTGAGTCTTTTTTTCTCCCCCCCCCCTGTGTTAATAAAACTAAAAAAAATAAGTCTTACAACACAAGGTAGACAATTAATGTCTAGTGGATTTCTCACACAATGATTTCGAAGTCGGTTAGGTCTAGTATTATCAACTGGCATTTCAGCACTCAATCATTCCCCCTACAGCCAAAGGCTGACTAGGACAGGATTATTGCAAACAAAACAGCTACAAAGTTTACAACAATATCTAACAATATTTATACTCCCACGAAACTACTAAGTTGGTCTCGTCATCACGACAGTCCACTTTTCATAACAGATATGCTTTCCTTACATATGGGAGTATCACTGGCTCTAACCCATTAGTCGAGACGGTAAACCTCGCTTGTTATTTTTTTAATTTCATTTGCAACTCAAGAAATGCTTGCGAGGGTGTAAGGAGGTGATAACTTATATTTGTCATTCATAACAGCAAAAGAAATCATGTAAAAGCTAGTAATTTGTATAGCGAACCTCGCAAGACTTTTCCATATGAAGTTGTTAATTTATGCACTACCATGCACTTCCATATATAATTATACACTAGGGAAAAAAAATATGTTCAAGTGATGGAAAATAAATTGTGAAAGTTTTGTGAAAATGTTTTCATTGTTGCAATAATCAGCTAAAAATGGTATAATATTGATAACAAATAAGGGGGATTTTTGTTATGGCAGATAAAGAAATTATTATGGAAAGATATAGACATTCACTTATCGAAAAGTTGTTTGGTGAAATGAAATATACTTGTTCAGAGAGTACCTATAAAGTATATGAAGCACCAATAAGAAATTTCTTTTTTGATTTCTTAGACTTAGAATTTGTTACAGTTAGAGATATAAAAGAAGTATCAACAACACAAGTAAATGAGTGGATTTATCAATTAAAGCAAGAGGGAAATAAGAACGCAACAGTGAATAGAATGGTAAGTAGTTTGTATTGGTTTTATAAAAATTTATTACAAAGACCAAATCCAATAGTAGATTATAACCCATTCAGTACAGATTTAGGTGCAAATAGATTAAAGACAAGTACCATTGCTAAAGGAACAAGAATACCAGATGATAAGTTAAAAGAACTTAATACTTACTTTGCCAATAATAGGAGTTGGTTAGGTGAGAGAAACTATCTTATGTTTCTAATATTTATAACAACTGGTATGAGAAAAAGTGAAGTAAACAATTTAAAGATAGGCGACTTTTATGATTATGGAGAAAAGTTTGCTGTATCATTTGTAGGGAAGGGTGATAAGTATAATGTGGCAGAAATACCACAAGGAATAAAACATATATTAAACTCATTCATATTTAGAAGTGGCTGGAATTACACAATGAGAGAACAATATATCTTTGTGTCAGACCCAGCAATAAACACACCACTATCAGATAGACAAATTAGCTATCTTTTTGACGATGCTTATGAAGCTGTTGGTTTACCATCTACTGTAAGAATACACGATTTAAGACACACTTATATTACTAAATCATTAGAAATGGGTTTAGATGTATATGATGTATCAAAAAGAGTAGGACACGCCAATATTAATACAACTAGAAGATATGACCACTCATTTAGAATATTTAACGACAATCCTGCTGAAGACTTTTTCAGCCAATTAACAGAGAAATCACAACAAAACTATCCAAAATTAACATTAATTAAAGGAGCTATATGAGTAGACAAAAAAGAGAAGAACAGTTTTTAGAAAATTATGAAAAAACATTAAATGAATTAGCTAATACATTCTTTTTAAAGAATGAAAGATATGGCAACAGCTTTACAGATACCATGGAAGATTATGGTCTAGTATCATCAATAGTGAGAATAACAGATAAGTTTAATAGAATGACAACACTATTTAAAAACAGAGAACTTGACTGCGATGACGAACCATTAAAAGATACAATGTTGGATATGGCTAATTATCTTATTATGACAGTAGCTTATATGAAAGAAGAAGATAGACCAAATGACGAGTTGACACAAATAGATTCCAAGAAGATTCAAGTGGATACTATGCCACTGCAAAAGGCAACTATCCAATGATTGAACAATATAGGTTTTCTCAAGATGAAGATATGCAAGCCATTGGCAAGGAATTATTTCAAAATGGAAACCACATAGCAGAATCAACAAATAGAGAGGGAATAAGAGTATTATCTTTTCTGGTAATTGAAGAACTGGTATATAGAATACACAACAGTATATTGCAACCTAATAATGCTACAATAGTTGTATATCCTATGTTTGACGAAATAGATGATTGTTATAACATAATAATAACCATAACAATATTTAATCATAGTAGACAAAATAGTTATGATTATGTATTATCTGGAAAAACCAAGAAACAAAAACAAGAACAAAACCATATATTACAAGCCCTATTAGATAAAGATGTGGTAATGGAAATCTGGTTTAAAGGAGCACATTCCAAATTATCTAATTGGGTAGCACCAGTCATAAATAAAGAAATATTTCATGAGGAATTATTAAAGAAAATAATCAAATGGAATAACATCGATATGAAACAGTGTAGAATATGTGGTAAGAAAATAAGTAAATACAGTATTGATGATATTTGTTCAGATTGTCAATCAAAAGAAACCATAACAAAAAACCATAAATAAAAAATAACCTCTCGTAATTGAGAGGTTATTTTAGTGGAATCTTTTAATATGAATATATGAAATTATATACTACATCATCATTTTGAGTATATACTGTTCTTTCTTCTCCAGAAGGTAAAACTAAATTCACCTCAACTGACATAAGTCGCATACGATTTATACTTTCGTTTGTTGTTCCTATTAAGTTTACATTGTTTAGAACGGACAAAGTGCCGTTTCCGTAAGGAGAAATTGAGCCATTTGTGTTATAGAATAAAACCTTACCATTATCTAACAATATTTCTACACAAATTTCTTTAATGGTGTAGTCAGTGTTATTTTTTAATGTACCTACAAAATCTAACCCAGAAACTGTTTGAGCTTGAACTAATTGAGAATTAATTTTTACATTATCATGAATGTTTTTCAAAATATCATTGTCGCTGATGTATGTATTTTGCTTAGGTGGTTGTACTGTTTCTGGAATATAACTGGGTTGATAGTTGTAACTGTTATCCTTTTGTCTATTATAGTAGTCTTCAACTACTTTTCTGTTGTGTTCAGAATAGTCAATATATTGCTTCTTTGAATTGGAATTTTGTGGAGTGTTATTTGTTGTATCTATTATGCTATTTGATTTGTTTGATATATTAGATGTTATGTTTTCTTTTTTATTAATTCTAACAGTTCTGGTATTATTATCCCAATTCACATCATTATCAAAAGATTCAGAAATAAACCTTAATGGAACAAATGTCCTTTCATTTTTAATCATTGGTGCTACATCAATGGAGTTATTAGTACCGTTGATATTGACTTCTTTTTTACCAATTGTCAACTCAATTGACTTGTCATTATTTTTAACTGTTACTTTTCTAGTTTGATTATCCCAATTTACTGAATAACCTAAATTTTCTGAAATAACTCTAATAGGAACTAAAGTCCTATCATTATCTATAAAAGGAGCTACATCAGAGACAATATTCTTGCCATTAATTTCAATTTTAATATCCTTTAAACTTTCAACGGCTGACACGCCATTTATTAAGCATAAAGATAATATCAAAGCTGAAGAAATTTTTTGCTTTTTATTCATTTAATTACACTCTCCTTAATAATAAGTTTATATCTACCATAAGTTTATACTCTAATTACAGAAAAATCAATAGTAAAACAAGGCTCTAGGATGCGTTCTATGAGCCTTTTATTTTTGTGTTTAAAATTATATAACATTTAATATTGGTGTATTAATAAAAGAAAACTAAACATAATATCAAATATAAACTTAAATATTAATACAATTACACCAGTTAGAAATAAAAACCTCATATAGACCCATTGTAGGCTCTCAGAATTGATTTTAATAATATAATATTATCATCATTAAATATTTTATACAGTTCACTTTACTTTCCATGAAACATTATATTGTTATCCCAAATATTGTATAAAATCTGGGATAAATTCTTTGGTTTTCGATTATATTCTCCAATATTTTTCACTTCATCAACACATTTGTAACAGATATTGCACCATATTCGTGACAATAGACTATATTATACTTAGATTATATATACAATGTTAAAGATAAATGTTATCTAAAATACCCCTAAATTTTTATTTTATAACCTTAATATACCAATAGTATTAATAAATATTAAATCTTAATAATACCCCCATATAGTTCTTTATATAACAAATACGCTTTAGATTGTAAATATTAAAGCATAAATGTTGTAAGTATGCGTACAATATAAGGCTTTATAAGTGTATATGCAACAAGGAAGATGAGAGTAATTTATGTTACAAGTAATTTATATTATTGGCTAGTAGGAAAGTAGGGTAATACTGGAGTTTCTCTTAGACGACCATATAGTTTTAATGGTGTAAAAATCATCAATTTACATTATTGACTGTATGGTATGGTAATTTAATATGACGACAGATTTATATTATTGACTATATATCTTATATTGCATTGTTACGAATAAGGAAAGGACAATTTATATTACATTATTGTTGTCTGAAAATAATTAATTTACATTATTGACTAACCCCGCCATTTTTCTGTAACTGTAAAATTGCATAAGTTAGTAAATACCCCCCTAGTTAGGGAAAGCGTTTACATTGTGTAAAATACTAGAATCTATATACATCAAAAAACTTGTATTTTAAAATTTTAAGATTGAGAATAATATACCCACTTCATAAAACAGACCTTTTATGAACAGCCCTCAAAGCTAGTGATTGCAACGGTTCTAGCGATTTTGGCAATTACATTTCTTTAATATTTTAAACACGAAGTTTAATATTTTATATACATTTTTAAAAGTTATCAACATACTTATCAACAGTTTATATAAAGTTATCCACAACCTACAATATAAAATATTGTATTATAAACAGTACAATAATATATCTAATGAATGTATCACAACATCAAATATATCAATGATATAATACATAATATATTAAACTAATGATTAATATAATAAAATTATAAATATAAATATTACAATAATATATTTTACTGGTGATATAAAATAAACATAAAATTAAATAAATGTTTTTACATACCCAGTAAATATAAATAATTAAAATATTATAAATAAATAATATATCTACTTCGTTTATAGTCGAAATAGTGATATAATAGTAACATTTTATCTTTTATAGTCGAAACGGCTTAAAATCAACACTTGTAGGCTATTTGTTGTAAATTTCTTCCATTATAGGATAAAAGAAAAGTTAAATTAAAAGAAAAAAATGAAAAATATTTTATAAAATTTTAAAATAAATTTTAATTTATTTGATATAAAAGAGCTTGTATATAAGTAGTTGCAACGGTTACAAAGATTTAAAAAAATTTTAAAATAATAGTTGACAACTGTTTACAAGCGTTATATAATAAGAGCATAAAAAACAAACAAGTTGTTACTTGTAAATCTTTTAAAGTTGTCAAATTAAATATTTAAAATAATTTTAAAATTTTAGTTGACAGATAAAAAATGTTATGTTAGAATGTAGGCAAGCTTAAAAAATATCAACTAAATAATATCTAACAAGTTAAAACTTATATTGCTAGTATCTTTAGAAAACTTGTAAAAACTGGTTGTCCCGTTGTGGTTGCAGTAGAGAAAACAAAAAGATAAAAAAAGACTTGACAAGATAAAAAATACTTGATATAATAAAAGCAAGAAAAAAACAATTAAATATTTTTTTGGAATTAAAGTTAATACGAACGACTTAATAAAGATATAAGAAAAACTTGTAAAGTCTAGTTGTCCACTGTAAAGTACAGGTAGGTTGTAGCATATCTGAAAAGTGTAAATCGTAACTTATAAAGAAGAAAAATATTTAACAAAAATAGCTTAATCATAAGAACTGGTTGAAATCTTATGAGAAAAACTATTAAATAAGAACTGCGTGTAACTATCAAATGATGGCGTGCATCAGTAACACCATTTAACAAGTTTTAGCATGAACTAGAATAATAATTTAATATCGCCGCATCTTAATATAAAGTGTAATTGTAGGGAATAGCATACCTTCAGCCTGAAAAACTGACGCCAAGACTTATGATTTATAGCGTACAATTACATGGAAATTTAAGGGAGAGCTGTTTTATAAAACAGCGAGGGAGTAACGCTGATGGTAAAGGCGTTGAAGTGATAAAGCGTGGCTTCGTGTGCTGAAGTAAAAGAGCTATCACGATTGACATCTTAGGAAAATAAAATCAATGAAAGATAGAACTATTGAACTAAGGGTAAACTATACCCTTATACATAAATAAAATTATGAAAGGAGATGAGGCTTATAGTATTTGTAAATTATTTGATTACTCTGTATAATGGACTATATGGAGTGGATAACATGGAAAGTAAAAACAAAGTGGTGGATTATGTGACACCACAACAAGCCTGCACTATGATTGGTATCAGTGCAAACTCTACACCTCAAATTACGAGGTGGATAAACGAGGGCAGAATACCCAACACTATTAAATTTGGTAACAATACAGCTATACCTATTGGCTGGGTAAAAAGTGAGTGTTTATCTCGAAATGTTCAATTTGAGGGAATAAAGTTAGAAGATAGGCAGGTTGCCGTGTCTTTAAATGATTATCAGCCTATTTCTGTAATTTATAAAGACAACAAAAAAGAGCTGGATAGAATTTATAGCAGAATGAAAAGAGGCTCTTTTAATGGTGACTATATAAGATTTGGTAACGCTTATGGAATACGCAAGTGATGCGTATTTTTTTACACTAAGAATTAAGCCGAACGACTTAATAAATAAAGGAGGAATAAACATGAAAACAACAAAAAAATTAAAATGTATTTATGATAATCGAAAGAGCTTTTATGGTAAAGCTGAAGTAGAACAAGAAGAAAACAATGTAACATTAATTAGTTACAATATACCTATTGTAAATGTAAATAATGGTAAAATAACGCCGCTTTGGGATGGTTATTCTGCGACGACAAATAGACATTTGAAAGAATTTTTTAAACAATTTTGGAATGTTGAGTATAGTAAAAAAGCATGGGATAAAATACAAGCTGGAGAAATTAAAACAATTAAAGAATTAAGATGCGGGGGTAAATTATGACACTTAACGAACAAATGGAAATTTTAATAAGCTATGGAATAGCTAATCAGGAAGAAATACAACTTGTTATGGAGATAAATGGAAGAAGTGAAAACACCATAAACGATATTATATACGCAAGAACTGGATATAGAGATATAGAGCAATATTTAGAAGGTGAATATTAAGGTAATTTGGGAGGTTAAAGCCTCCCTTTATACATAAAATCAAAATAAGGGGGTACAATATGTTTAAAATTTACGATAAAGCAAACAATTTTGAGTATGCAAGGGGCAACACTATTGAACAATTAATTCAAAACTGGAACAATAAGGCTGAGGATAACTTCAGATGGATATTAGAGCAAGAAAATAATCAAGACTTCTTTAATTCTGTAACTGAAAAATGTTACAGAATTAAGAATATAGAAGATATATGCAAGCTGGTTAATGATGTAGAGGTAAACTGTTTAGCTTTATATAGAGGGAATAAGCTTATTAATTTTGAAGAGGTATATAATGAAATTTAAAAATCTAACACTAGAAGAAAAAATCATGTATATAACATACATGGTTGGTAAAGTTACAATAGGTTTTGTAATTATGTTCGTCATATCTTGTTTAAATTAAAAAAATGAGGTATAATGAAAATATGAATGAAAATAAATTTACAGTTGAATTTTTTGAACACAATAACAAAATACCTGTACAAGAGTTTATTTTAAAACAAAATGAAAAAGTACAAGCTAAAATTTTACAAAAAATCAATCTTTTAGAAGAATATGGCAATTTTTTAAAAGAGCCTAACTCAAAATATTTACAAAGTGGAATATTTGAATTAAGGATAAAAGAAAGAGGTAATAATTATCGTGTATTGTATTTTTTCTTCATAGGTAATAAAATAGTATTAACGAATGGATTTTTCAAAAAGACACAAAAAACACCACGAAGAGAAATAGAGAAAGCTTTAGCATATAAAAGAGAATATGAAAGTAGGTATAAAAATGAAAACTAATTACAATGTTTTTTTTGACGAAATGATGAAAAATCAAGAAGTAAAAAAAGAATATGAGAAGCTAACGCCTCAATATAATATTATTAAAGAAATAATAAAATTAAGAAAAGATAAATCTTTAACACAAGAAGATTTAGCAAAATTAACAGGTATTAGTAAAATGAAAATAAAATCTATAGAAAATGGAAGCATAACACCAACAATAGAGATGTTAAACAAAATAGCTCAAGTAGGTGGTAAACAATTAAGTGTAAATTTTAAATAACAGTATAAATTGAATATAAAATAAAAAACTTAAATCAAGAGTGTATCAAAAAAAACGATACACTCTTTTATTATGCAAAAAAAGGAGAAAAAATCATGTTAAAGATAATAAATATTGCTGATATTGTAGATTTAAGACCATTAGGCTTGTTAGTTGGTGGTAAATTGAGACATTGGGAGGAAGATAGACTATATAGAATACAAAGAGAATTAAATGATTATAGAGTAAATGATATTATATATTGCATTAAAACAAATGAAGAAGAGAATTACTATCTAATAGAAGTTGAAGAAACAGACAAATATTTTGATGAGATTACATTCTCTTTAAAGTGTATATACAATTTTGATGTAATGGTGAGATGAGGGGTCAATTACGACACTATATAAACAAGTAAAATAATATATTGAAAACGACAAAGCAAACTATTTTAAATATTAATAAAATGAAAAAATATGATATAATAAAACAAAAGGGGCATAAAATATTGAATACAAGAGAATTGATTAAAAAAAGAATTGAAGAAACAATGGATGAACTATTGAAAGCAAATACATTTGGAAGATTAGAAAGCTTTATCATTAATAACAACAATGAAATAACATATACAAGAGAGTTGCTAGGATATTGGAAAGGTTGTAATATATATATTACAACAGGTGATGTCAACATTTGCATAAATACAGTAGACATGAGGATTGAGGGTTATTATAACAATGAATACCAATCAGAAGACATTGAAGACTTTAATATGTTAAAGAGAATTGATAATATTGTAAAATTGCATATGGAATAAAAAAGGAGTACAAAATGAATTTACAAGAAATTGATAAAATGTTAGAAGAAGAATATCCTGAATATTACAACGATGAGGTTGATGATTACGCAGAATTAGTTGTGTACTTAAAAGATGTTTTAGAGTATGTAAAAAATGAATCTAATTGCAATTTGGTGATTTGCCATGATACAGAAGCTGGAGAGATACAAAAAGGCAAATATGAGGCGTATATTGTACCATATAATGGACAGGGAATTAATCAAATACACTCTATGACACTATACGCAGAAGACTATGAAGAGTGTGATGATGAAGAACAATATATTGACTGGCTAACAAGTTGTTTTGATGACACTATTGAGGTCAACAAGTCAGAAGATGAAAATTACAGCTTTAAAATTAATATAAAATAAAATAAAATACAATATCTTAAAAAAACAGTGTAAAACAAAAATTACACTGTTTTTTTATTGCAATAAAAATAAAACATATAAGAAAAGAGGAAATAAAATGAAAACAATAATAGCGAATAAAGATTTGCAATATTTGTTAATGTTGATTAATAATTCAAAGTCATATTTTGACAAAAACGGCAAATGGGACAGGGATGTTTATAAAATAGGCAGAATTAAATTCATACAAAGCAATAAACATAAAAGAGGCAAAAACATACCACCAGTAGCAACAATGATATTTGAAGATAAAGCTAAAAATATATTTCAAATAAAAGATAAGCAAGAGAGGGAAAAACAAACAAAAAAACTTTTAAGATGGGTGCAAGAATTTACAGAAGAAAATTATAACAAATGGGAGGATATAAAATGAGATTTGATAAAAAAGCATTTATGGAGTATATGGAAGACAACTTTGTCATGGACAGGTTTGCTAGAGACTTGCTGGATAGCGTTATAGAGTACGGAGAAGAACATAACAATGTTACGAAATATCAAATAGTTTACTTTATATATGACATATTGAAAGAAGTAGATTCTATAGACTACGAAGAAGTTGAACAATTTTATAAATAAAATTTGACAAAAACAAAACTATAAAATATGGTAGAAACAATTTTAAAAAAGGAGCAAAAAAATGAAAATTAAGAATCAAGAATTAAAACAAATGTTAGATGTTGCAATGACAAGTAAGGATAGCATAAGTACCGTATTAAATGTTAGTGAAAATGAGCTTTTATGGGAATTAAATGGTGATTTCATCTATAAAACACAAGAACAGCATAACATTCCTGCTGGTGATTATTGTATAAATGCAATGAAGTTAGCAAAAATAGTTAAAACTTTGCCAACTGGAACAAGCAATATAGATATTAAAGACCATAAATTAATCATCAGTGATAAAGATGGTGATATTAAAGAAATATTGAGTGTCGGCTATAAAATTAAGTTACCAGAGTTTAAAGAGACACTATTAAAATTAAATACAAAAGAATTTATTGAAATACTAAAAGATACCAAAGATTTCTCAAGTAAAGATAAATCAAGAGAAATATTTACTGGAATTTATTTACACTATAAACACTCTAGTAACACTTTAAATATTGTAGCATTAGATGGCTATAAAATGTATGTTAAAACAATGGAATTAACCAAAGAAGAAAAATTAGATAGTGATTTTGGCTTAATTATGAAAAATAAATCAGTGGAACGAATCAAAAAACTAAAGGATAGTGAGTTTATTGAAATTAAGAGAGGAATTGATAGTAATAACGATGAAAGATACTATGTAACATTTGAAAATGGAATGATTGAAGAGGGATTTATTGTTAATCAAGAGTTTTTCAGCTATGAAGCCATAATCAACGACCATTACACTTATGAAGTGGAATATGAAGATGACGACATAAAGAGCTTTATAAAATATTTTGAAAAATGTAAAAAGTTCAGTTCAAGAAAAGCCTTGTTAGTAGAAAGTGAGATTAAAGACCATAAACATCAACTATTGTGCGATGTAGACGGAACTGAAATAACAAAAGAAATAAATGTAGATACAGAAGAAAGATTTAACATTGCATACAATGCAGAGTATATGCTATCAGCATTAAATATCTTTAAAAAAGATTATCATGTAAATGTTGGTATGGTTGACGACGTAAAGGGCATAATAATGCAGACTGAAGATAGATTAGTATTAGTGTTGCCAGTAAGATTAGCAAAGAATAAAAAAACAAATATTCGAAAATAATTGACAAATAACATTTATAAGATTAAAATTATGTTTGAATAAATGTTCTAAAATGAGAGGAGTAGAAAATGATACTGAATATTAATTTTCAAGTGGAGATACCAGACGAAAAGCTGGAGAGAGCAATAGCAAGCATAGGGTACACGAAACTAATACCTCATGCTTATGAGTATTTAAATAATACTCTTCATAAAGCCTTTCACAGAGATGGAGTGCAAGAAGTGAAAAATGTAAAAATGGGTGTTGAAAAATTATAAGAGGTGATTATTTGAAATATACTATAAAGATTGATGATTTAATGCAAGACTTTTTAGACTTTCACTATAAAGTCAAGATTGTATTTTATAAGAATGGTAAATGGGAAATGTACCCATTAAGTTATGAAATAAAGGAAGATGATAAAAAAATAGTAGATATTATTGAGATACCCAATATTGAAGATTATTTAGCCATTAAAAGACTAAAAGTGTATAAAGCTGTAATGAATGAAATTATGATTAAGAAAAATGACCAAGTGGAGGTAAATTTTAAATGAAACAAGCAACACTACCAAGAAATTATGATAGCTGGAAACTAACTGATTATAGAGAAGAAAGGGAAAAAGATATGCCAAAAATATTAGCTGATTATCATATAGAACAATTTATTATCAGAGAAGTAGGAGTTGAGCAAATACCAGAGTTTTTCGCTTATTTAGATACCGACTATGAAGAAAAATACAACTTCGAGAATTTGAAAACAGCTGAGTATAGCATTTTTGACCAAGAAGAACTTGATGATGGAATTATTTATGGCTCTATGTCAAATATTGGGGAGACTCGTTAACTCGAGTCTCTCTTTTCATTTAAAAATCAATACTTAGACGCTAATAGAATATCAAAACTAA
>QWCK01001304.1_pt1 | contig 45968 bp, 51 predicted proteins | sample 1972571 | NCBI WGS metagenome assembly QWCK01 (sample SAMN09866710, study PRJNA288562) | Human gut metagenome isolate term2_stool, whole genome shotgun sequencing... | isolation source: gut | host: Homo sapiens | place: USA: California | reverse complement strand
GGCCTACCAAGACGGATCCCTACACATCCGCAAAGGCTGGGCAGGACACTAAACCAACCCGACACGCCCGAAAAATACACACAATTTGGGTATTAACCCGAAAATTGGAAAAACCCCGTCACCGCTGGATCGCAACGAGGACGGGGTTTGGCGCGCTCGACAGGATTCGAACCTGCAACCTTCTGATCCCAAGTACCTGAACGTATTAGCTGTTCACAGCGGGTTTGTTATCGAACAATCGACAAAAGTTCACATTTTTTTACCCCTATTGCCAGCAACTCTGGCACTGCCAGCTACGCCGGTACTGCCATCATTACCCGCCACGCCTGCAAAGCCAGCTACGCCTGCAACGCTGGGGTTGCTGTTCATTCTGGTTATTGCTGGTGCATCTACTTTCGGATGTATCGGTGGATACAGAAAGGGCGTTATCAAATGAGCGAGAAAATGATTTACGAGTGGGGAGTAACAATGAAAGCCGAAGGGCTATCTCCACGAACAGTAAAAGAGCGCGTGAGGCTGCTGAATCAATTTGAACGGCAAACCGGAGCCTTGGTAGAAACCGCTAACGCACAAGTCATAGTGGAATGGTTGGCCAGGTTCGAAGATCAAGGTACTAAAGCCTGCTACTTCACCCATCTTTACGCTTTCTATGAGCATCTTAAACGGATTAAGTTCAGACTTGATCCGCCAACTGACCAGATTAAACGACCGAAGGAGCCAATAAAACGCCCGGAGGCTATAACCCCGAATCAGTTAAAGCAGATACTTGACTACCCGCTGCGCACCGATACCCGCTCAAAAATCCTTTTCGCAGCATACGCCGGGTTGCGCGTAGCAGAAATAGCTAGGTTGCACGAGAACTGGTTCAACTTTGCTGACGGACTAATCACTATCCACGGTAAAGGAAACAAAACCGTCACGTTACCGCTACACCCCATGCTGCTAGAGAGAGCGAAAATCCATGTAGGCAACGGCTACTTCTTCCAGCATCCCGATCATCCTGGCCAACCGCAAAACTCTCACGCTGTGTCCCGGTGTATCGCAACTAATATGCGGCGCGCGGGGGTAAACGCTACTGCTCACCAGTTACGACACTACTTCGCTACCCAGCTATTACAAACCGGCACCTCGATGTTCGTGATCCAGACCCTTATGCGCCACGAGTCAGCGAACACTACCGCCAGGTATATCCATGTTTCCCAAACAGACCAGGTCGAAGCCTTAAAAGCCCTAACCGCTACGCCCTTACAGGCCGATCAACTATTGAAAGAAGCAATCAAATGATCCAAATAGACAATAAAACTCATGACGATATTCAAACCCACATCACCGCCTGGCTATCGGGTACAACCCGACAGAAAAAGGCTCAAGCCGCTTGCGCGCTATATCAAGCCTTAACCTGCGCGAAGGCAGGCATAACAGAGAGTAAAACCGGTTGGGAAATATCAGCCGATCTGCTAAAACAAGCGCTAACCAATAACCCCACCAGAGCGGAAATGAACGAAAGATTCGTAGTTGAAGCAGGCCTAGTCAATGCTGCAAGAAAACTAATCGCCATATCCAAACCATCACCAAGGAGGAAACCAGGAAATGACTACTAAGAAAATGACACGCGAGAAAAAATTGCTAGATGAAGCGTGTGATCAACTGTGGACTATCGAAAGCTATCAAAACGAAATCATTAGTTGTCATTACGAAGCCGGATTCGACTTATACGAACTAAAAAACGTTCTCGACAATTTTCCTCGGGAGTTTGACGAGAGCACAGAAAAATTAAGCGACCTGCTAGATGCCGCTCACAGGCTGGAAGACTGGGCGATAGGTCACCGCCAGATCATCCAGGAGCTAGGCGAGGTCATGACGAAAATCGAGAAAACCCAAAACCACAAATCAAGGAAAAATAAATGATTACTGTCGCTATATGTAACCAGAAGGGCGGAGTCGGTAAATCTACTACCACTTTCCACCTGACCCGTACAGCTATTTTAGCTGGCAGCAAGGTGTTAGTGGTTGATTGTGATCCGCAAGGAAACCTGACCAGCGCCCTCACACCGGACTTACTGGCTGAGGATGCTATCGGCCTTGCAGACGCGCTTTCAACCCGCACCCCGCAAACCCTGCCCGAGGTAATCACCCACACCATCTGGGAAGGCGCTGACCTGGTACCCACAGTGGGAGATGCGTTAGGGGTAGTAAGAGATGAAATCCTGCTATCCCGGATCGGGGGTGAAAACCGGCTACGCAAAGCCCTAGATAGCGTGCGCGAAAGGTACGACTTGTGTCTTATTGATTGCCCGCCATCCCTAGACTCCCTACTGATAAACGCGCTAGTAGCAGCTAGCACAGCCCTGATCGTGACCCACTCAAAGCAATGGTCTACTAACGGGCTTGCCAGCCTGCTAGAAACCATGAACGCGGTACGGGAAACTCAAAACCCTGGCCTAGAACTGGCGGGAGTGCTGATTAACCAGCATGAAGCTAGAACCCGTGCCGGAACCTATTGGGTGGATGCGCTGCGCCAAGCCTCCAAACAGGGCGGGTTTAAAATCCTGCAACCCCCAATACCTAAAAGAGCGGTCATATCCGATTGCGTGGAGTGCGGAGCAGGATTCGACCAGTGGGCAGCAAACACAGCTGACCTGCAAGAAAAGTACCGAGAAATATATCAACAAGTGAAAGGAGATAACCATGAATAACGCGCCCAGGCGATCTAAACTCGCTGGACTAACCCCCGCCAAACCGGGGCAGGCCACCGAAACGCGACAGACAACACCTGCACCCGCTAAAGCGGCCAGGCAAACCAAGATCACGGTGCGCCTAGATGCTGAAATCGTGGGACGAGCTAGGCAGGCGTGGCTGCAAACCCTGCCAATCCACCAGTTATCCTGGGCGAAATGGATTGAGACAGCTATTAAAACTCAAACAAAACAAGTAGAATTAGAACATAACAATGGAAGGGTTTATGAGCAGCTACCCCCAGGTAGCATTCCTCCCGGTCCCATAAACTCTGACCCGACCAAGTAAATAAAGGAAAAATAACCATGAAAACCAAAACCACTAAGCGTATCCTGGCAGCGCTAATTACGATCCCTATCGCGATCAGCCTAACCGGCTGCGGCGGTACAGACGCTAAAAAGTCCGAACCGCAAAAACCTGCCGTAACCAGTAGCCAAAGCGTTAAAGACGACAAAGCCGCGAAGGAAAAAGCCCAGGCTGAGGCAAAAGCCAAGCAAGAAGCTGAGGCCAAGGCAAAGGCAGAGGCCGCCGCGAAGGCACAAGCTCAGGCAACGCCCGCACCGCAAAAACCTGCCGTGAAACAGGCACAAAAACCAGCGGTGCAACAAGCGCGTAAAGCTGCCCCATCGCGTTCCGTGGCGAAAAAACCGGCACGCCAATACCGGGCACCCGCCAAACCGGCAGCTAAAAAACCGGCAAAGAAAACTCAGACCGGTAACAACAACTCCGGGTACAAACCGAAGCCTTACGAAAAGGAGTTCGGGAAAAATGATGTTGGAAGTGACGGAACCATTACAGGTGGCGGTGACGAGGACGGAAACGTGTGGTGGGGCTGGTAAACATAATTAAATAATCGTTACTGTAAGTGAGCCAGGGGATCATCCCCTGGCTCACTTCATTTATAGGCGAGCATTTTGCCAGGACTTCTTTATAGATATGGGAACGTGAAGGGTTTCCACTGTCTCCTTATAGATACAAAAACCGGTGCCCCCCGGCCATATGGTCGGGGGGTACAAAACCGCTAAGAGACAGATACCTTGTCACGCTCCCTTGAATCTATCGGTAGATAAAAGGAGTAACAGTGATAACTGGTACCAAAAAGCGAAGCGCAATCATAGCGCTACTAGCCCTAATCGTAGGGTTAGTAATACCCCTAACGAGTCCTACACCCGCCCATGCCGTAAAAACGGGGCCTGGTTATCTTGTGCCATCCACTACGGGAGAAGCACCCAAACATTGGTTAGGCGCTCACCAATCAGTAACCGGCGATGGCAAGCTGGCTTGGTGTATCGAAATGGGGCCGCTGGGTATTGCCCCCGGAGAGACGGTGACCAAGGAAACCCTCACCGGAGCGGGCGCGATGACTAACTACGGTGGAGGCGATATCGACCTCACCAACGTTGCCCAAGTAGCATGGATTCTCGACAAATACGAAAACGTGAATACTAACGACTCCAGGGCAGCAATCTCCATGATTATCCACTTTAACCTGGAAAATAACAAAAACTCCGCAACAAGCAAAGCGGAAATTTACCGGGTATGGGGCTGGCTACAAGCCAACCATCCTGCCGCTGTTAACCTTGCCCGTAAATATGTGCAAGAAGCTAAAGCATCCGGGGTACACTCTTACACCTCCACCACCCACACTGGTGAGGGAAAACGCGAGGGCACGATCAATAACATCGGAATTAAGAACGTATCCGGCAACCACATTGCAGGAATTCCTTACACGTTGACTCTTAAGGGGCCGGCGGTATTTACTGCCAGTGGTAAAAATACTCTTTCGGGTAAAACCGCAAATAAGCCGATCACGGTTAACTGGCGTTCCACCGGAAACGGGAAAGTCTCTTTAACCTACGCCTACACAGTACGAGACGCTTTAACCAAGCTCACCGGGCCAGCCGGGAAACAAACCATGATGGCTGGATCGCCCGATCCGAAAGTTCGTACTTTTCCTGGTGGAGAGTGGAAGGTAATTTTTGATTTTCAGCCGATGGCTACTTCGAAGGTGACTGAGCCTTCGGTGGCCGCTACTAAGGGTGAAATCAGCGACACGATTAAGGCTTTTGCTGATCCGAAGTATGCTAACCCTGAATGGATTAAAGATACTGAGGTGACCTACAAGGGCGAGGTCTACTACATGGGCGAAACCCTGCCCGCTAAAGCCCAGGCAGTTCCTGCCGGGGCAAAGCCAGTAGCTACCACTAGCTTGAAGTTCACCGCGCCTGGCGAGCAGACCGCGACCGTTAAAGCCGATAAACCCGGCTTTTACACCTGGGTATGGTCAGTAGACAAAAAGAGCCAGAAAACTCCCGACTTAATTCACGCTAACTGGACTGACGGCTACACCGTAGCCACCGAAACCCAAGCTAAACGGATTATCGGTAAAATCAGCTCTAAGAACAATGTTATTAAGGTACATTCCGGTTCGGACGCTAAGTTCTTCCTTAACGACTGGGTAAAGGTTGAAGGATTCCCTGGCAACCACACCACTTTTGCAGGTTACGGGGATATTAAGGCCGATCATAAGACCATTGACCAGTACCTGTACTGCGTACCTTCTAAGACCAAACTCGCCGAAGGCGTAACCCGGGATATGACTCCGGTTAAGTCTTGGACTATCCCGGCAAAGAACGGCGATTACCGGATCGCGGATCACTTCCCGGAGGCTCCCGGCGAGCATATCCAAGACATTGACTGCCGCGGCACCCTAGTATTTGTGTCTGAGTTTGCAGGAGATGACCGGGTAGAGCCACTGCGTACTAGCGAGCTAGACCCGAACGAGTCTTTCGTACCGGATCAGCCTGGTATCCACACCACCGCCACCGATGCGGCGGATGGGGACAAGTTCCTGCCACTAACCGGTATGGTGACCATTAAAGATAAAGTAACCTATCGCGAACTGGCAGCAGGCAAGGAATACACCTTGCAGGCCACCTTGATGGACAAGGCCACCGGAAAGCCCTTCCAGGATTGCAACGATGCTGCAACCGTGACTGACTATTCCGGAAAAATCCAGAAAGTAGTCACCGATTTTGCTAACAAAATCAAAATCGATGGTACATACGATTACCTAGTTAAGAACGGGAAAATCTCATCCAAGGCTTTGAACTCTATTGTTCCCGGCTTTGGGGAAGGCCGCGAACTTAACAACATAATCGAAAACTCTGGATACAGCCTAGAAGATATTCTAGGCATCGGCGCGGTCGTAAACGCTAAATCTCATACCGGCGCTGGCGTGTCAGAAAGCCGAGGAGTTGTCTCGATGACCAGCCCGAAGAAAACCGTTGATGAGGAAAAACTGGCTAAAGCTATCTCTAGCCAACTGGTTAAGTACCTGAAAGATCATCCTCAAAAAACTGAGGCCAAGGATTGCAAGCCGGTCACTGCTACCAAGAAGTTCACCCCCACGCACCGCAACGGCATCGTGGAGATTGATATTCCGGTACGCGCTGAGCTATTGGCCGGTAAAACTACCGTTGTTTTCGAGGACGTGCTTCGCGAAGGTAAAGAACCGATCGTGCACCACGACATCAACGATAAAGACCAGACGGTTTACTCCCCGAAGGCTAAGACCACCGCTACAGACGGTAAAGACGGAGATAAGATCGTAAACGATGGCAACGTTCAAATTAACGATGTTGTTGAGTACACTTCTTTGATCCCTGGTGAAACCTACACCGTAACCGGCAAGCTCATGAACAAGGAAACCGGTGAAACGGTTGATTGCATGAAAGGCAAACCGGTAACCTTCAAAGCCGATAAGTCCGGTAACGGCAAAGTCTCTGTGTCCTTCTTCGGTAACTGCAAAGTTAAAGCAGATACTCACTGGGTAGTGTTCGAGGATATTTACACCGGTAAAACCCCGAAAGGCACCCACGTTGTAGAACACCACGACATCAACGATGTAGATCAAACCGTAACCGTTATGCCTACCCCGGTACTAGCAAAGACCGGTAGCGCTAGCACCATCGCCCTGCTGTTCGCCCTGGCACTCACCGGAGCAGGAGCAATAGCGCTTTACTCCCGTAAACGCGCACGGCAATAACAACAAATAGGAACACAGGCCGCGCCAAGATAATCTCCCATTTTTCTTGGCGCGGCCACCCTTAAAGGGTCGAGAACTATGCATTACCCGCCAAGATCAACAAACCGTAAAGAACGGGCAGCCCGCGCAAGGACAACCGCAAACCGCGTGCCCTGTCGGCCAGCCCCGCCTCCGCTGCCAGAACCGCCATCATGGCACGCAATGCCAGCTACGCCAGCAACACCAGCGGTGCCGGTAAATCGGGATAAGTCCCAACCGCGCTTTGACCCGGTAACCGCTATCGGGGAAGTAATTCTTTTACTTGGCATTTTCGTGGCCGCGTTTACGCTATGGAACCTGTACGTAACTGACCTGCAAGCAGAACGACAAACAGCGCAAGCGGTTGAAGATTTTAAAGCCCCCTGCCCTGATATAACTTCCCTCGATGAACGAACCAGCCCGCCACCCGAAATAGGGGCAGTAACTGCGGGGGAAGTGTTCGCGACCATGCACGTACCCGCCTGGCACTTCATGACCATCCCCATTAAAGAAGGAACCAGCCAGGCAGTGTTAAACACTGGCGCGGCAGGGCATTATCTTAATACCGCTATGCCAGGCCAGATCGGTAACTTTTCCGTAGCCGCGCACCGGCGCACCTACGGCTCGAACTTCCGCCGCGTAGACACCCTGAAACCGGGCGATCCGATAATAGTGGAAACCAAAAATGCTTGGATCATCTACAAAGTAGAATCCACCAGGATTGTCAGCCCGAAAAACCTGGACGTTATCAAACCCAACCCGATAGATGACTCCAAACCATCCCAAGCGTACCTGACAATGACTACCTGCCACCCTGAATACGGCAACTCTGAACGTTTCATAGTCCACAACATTTTCGATCACTGGGTACCCAAAGACACGGGAATCCCGAAAGAACTAGCGGGGAAAAATCCATGCTCAAAATAATCTGGTCACGCCTGCCCGGCGGGCTAATCCTAAAATCCCTACAAACACTAATCCTGATAGCCATCCTCGCTATCATCTGCCATTTCTGGCTATTTCCTGCCATCAGTGCCTATATCAGCCAGCCAGAAATCTAAAGGATACACACAATGCTTGACCCGATTAGCCACATAACCGCCCTCATACCTAGCAGGAACTACGAGCAAGCACAGCAGGTATGGAACTGCCTTTGCCGCTTCGGCTACACCAGTAGCGACCTAGCCAGCGGGAAAATCCGTGTCGGCCTAATCCTCGATCTTGCCCAAAGCATAAGGAGCGAAAAATGAGCCTTCACAAAAAATATCCCATAAGCATGGCCACTATGCTCATTGTTTTCCTATCCTTTGCCGGAGCAGTACCCGCCACAGCCGCTCAATACTGCCAAACCCAAAACGAATCCGGCATTACCGGAAATGCTAGCGGGGCTATCGCGGGACAAACCCCCACCAAAGCGATACCTTGGGTCAAAGCCGCCTACGAAGGCGCAGGACACCGCCTACCCGCGAACTTTTTTGCTGGAATGATGTACTACGAGTCCTCTTTCAACCCCACCATCCGCAACTCACTAGGATATATGGGGCTATGCCAAATCGGCACGGAAGAATGGCGACACCTCACCGGAGGAACCCCCAGTTCACCAAACATTTATGATCCGATCATTCACGCACAAAATTGCGGAAAACTCTCAGCAGAAAACCTCGACAAAGTCCTAAAAGCCCGCGCCACCAACCTGCCAGCCAACCTGAAATCCCTACCCGATTGGCAACTAGTAATCCTCGCACACAACGCCGGACCGGCCTATCTAACCCCTAAAAAGAACGGGCGAATCCCTAATGAGACTCGCCGCTCGATCCAACGCATGATGCCCTACATGAACGCTACAACCACTAACAATAGTGTCACCGTAGCAAGCGGCGGCGTGCGCGCGGGCGCGGCCACCAACCCCCGCGCCCTCAAAGCTGCCATCCAAAAAGCCATAAAACCCGCTGCCTGGGATGGTAAATTCGATGCTCCCGCACCCGGCGGGCTTCACGTCACCAGTCCCTACGGGCCGCGAAAACATCCCGTCACCGGGAAGATGCAATCCCTTCATGCTGGAACCGATTATTCCCAAGCGGCAGGAAACCCGCAATACGCTACCGCGCCCGGCACCGTAATATCTACTAAATACGAGGGCACCGGCGGTAACACCGTGTGCATCAACCACGGCGAATACGCGGGAGCAACCTGGAAAACCTGTCACCGGCATTTATCAAAGTTCTTGGTAAAGCCTGGCCAACAAGTCCAAAAAGGCACCCCCATCGGATTAACCGGAGCTACCGGCAGGGTAACCGGGGCACACATCCATTACGAGATTTACCAAAACGGCAAACCCATAAACCCTGAACCCTTCATGAAAGGAGCAACCGCCACCCCCACCAGCGAAGCAGGCAGCGACCTAGGCACTACTAGCGGCTTTTGCTCTTACCTACCCGGCGGTGGCGGCGGCCTAGCAGGTGATGACGCGCCGCTTAACCCGTCAGGAAACAAAGTCGTTGAAGCCGCGCTACGAGAGCGCGGAAAACCCTATGTTTGGGGAGCTGAGGGGCCGAACAGTTTCGATTGCTCTGGGCTAGTCAAATGGTCATATGCGAAAGGAGCAGGAATCAACCTACCCCACCAAAGCGGCAAGCAAGCTAACTCAGGCACCCAACTACCAGTAAGCGAAGCACAGCCAGGTGATGTGCTCTGGAAACCCGGCCACGTAGGAATCTTCATAGGCGGCGGGAAGTTCGTACACGCACCTCACGCAGGTGACGTTGTAAAAGTAGCGGATATGAAATACGGCAAATGGCAAAAAGCCATCAGAATAACTAAGGGTAAATAATGGATCGGATCGAAATCTACGATAACGGACGCGCGGAAATCCACACCGGTGATGACACCATCACCGTGACCAGCCCCAACCAGGCCGGGCTACGCACAGCTGCGATCATAAAAGCCCGGGCACTAGGATACCGGCCAGCCCGGCAAAATCGGCTGAAAAACCTACCGATAAAACGCATCGCGGCCACCGTGCTAGTCCTGGCCGCTACCTGCGCGCTAGGCGTGGCAAGCGGTTGGATAGTACACGGCGCGGCAGCCACAAAACCGGCAGCACCTATAAAACCACCAGAACCGAAAATAATCACCCGCACCATCCATTCTTCACACCTAGCCGGAGCTAACCTATTCACCTGCCGGACAGGCACAGACGGCAACGGCATCACCTGCACCGGGCTAAATGATACCGGGCAACTAGGAACCCTCACGGCGGAAATAACCAGCTATGAGATAGATGAGCTTAAGAATAAACCTATTAGCATCATCGCCACCGGGCGATCCACTACCTGCGCCGCCACAGCAAATAGCGTGTATTGCTGGGGAAAAAACGATACCGGGCAAGCAACCGGCAAGGCAAGTAGCACGCCTGCTACCCCAACAGCCGTACTCACCGGCAAAGGCGAAATCACGGCCTTAACCATAGGTGCCGCCCACACCTGCGTCGCCACCAAAACCGGGCTGTACTGCTGGGGAGATACCACCAATGGCCAAATAAAAGATACTGGTCAAACCCTTACCCCCACCAAAATGAGCCTTCCGAAAAATATCAAAAACCAGATCACCGCCCTGGAAAGCTCAGGTTACGTCACCTGGGCACAAACCAAAACCGGACAGCGGGTAGCGTTCGGCAACAACCGGGCAGGAGAAATACCCGGAGCTGAAAAAAGCGCCCACATCGAACCTACCGAAATAAAATAACCATGCGAAGAACACTAATAAGAATTGCGGTACTGATCCTAGCCGCCATGAGCCTATACACCATCGCCCGCCCTCACATCCCAAACATCGCCCGCCACGAAACCCTACAAGCAGAAGTCTGCGCCCGGCTGCAAGAACAAGACCCCACCTTCAACTGTAAGAACCTAACCGAAAAAAGCGCCCGACAAATTAACAACCTACTAACCCAAGGCAAAAGCCCCGCGCAAATACTCCAAGAAATCCAAAACCCCACGCCCCTAGACCTACCCGAAAACTAGCGATAACCCCTGGTAAATGATATAATTACTCATATAGTTTCCACCGAATAATCAGGACAAGTCATGCAGCTAACAAGACGAGAAAATGTTACAAGAGCAATCCATTCTGCTGAGCTTGAAGGTCAAGCAGTATCTGCTGATTTCATGCATGATGCCACCGAGTATGTTAGGGGAACTATAAACGCTGACCAGTTAGTTGAACGCACTAAAACTCGAATCATGGAAAGAAAATTAGTGAGCGCAGCTAAGTGACGAACTCAGACCCCTACACAGACCCATTAACCGGGGTGTTAACAAACATCCCTGGTGCGCAAACCTGGGATGAGCTGCTAGACATAGAAGCCGACATGGCAGTAAGTAGGGCGGTTCAGTTAGAAGAACGCGGGTGTCCGCCATTGCAGGGAACACTCACTGACCTACAAAGGATCCATCATTTCCTGTTTCAGGACATCTACGAATGGGCAGGACAAATACGAACCGTTGAAATCTGGAAACAGCACACAAACGGAAACATGTTCCTACCCTGCACCAGAATCCATGACGCTACCTCCTGGGCACACCAAGAGCTATGTAACGATCAGCATTTCAAACACATGGAACCGCGAGACATCCCAAAACGCCTTGCCTACCATTACGACAACTACAACTACATACACCCGTTTAGAGAGGGAAACGGGCGTACCAGCCGGGTTATGTGGACGAACATTCTACGACAAGCAGGATATGAAATATCGTGGGAAAAAATAAGCAATCAGGAAAACAATTACGCCAGCATGATTGCTAAAGAACAAAACGATTTAAGTGAACTCGAAGCAATGTTTACTAAAATTCTCACTCCGATTAAAACCCGCAAGCCAACAAGAGCAATAACCCCTCCTGGCGCAAGGCTAAGAAGAAACCCGTCCTCACTTGAGATTTAGGCACTTAAATATGCGTCCACAAGACAGCGAAACTAAACCTGAATACCTCCCCGAAGATCAGCTCACACCATATGTCGAGGTGGCCAACGCCCCGACCCCGGCAGAAGCGGCGATAGCATTTGCTGACTTTGCTATGAATCTTGCTGATATGCCGGTAACTGATCCTAGAACCCGCGACATCGTGCGCCAGGTGGCGGAACAATCCCTCAGCGCCGATGAAGCAGTTAAAATTCGTTTATCTGAAATCATGGGCAAGTGGCCAAGTGACTGAAACCAGTCACCAAAGCTACTCTTTATAAAACATTTATCAAAGTACCTAAGCTGTTTCTAAAGTAAAATGTTACGGCCGTAAACCGTATTGCCAAACATTAACCATACTTACATAACATTTTAGCAATAAACCTCCCGCCACCTGGCCGCTGAAATAACGCTATCTTTTCGGCGCGGAAACCCACGCAGCACAATCGCCCACCTGCCTTCGAAAAACTCTCACGGTTTCTCACGAAAAAGTCTCACGGTTTCTCACGATGTTGGCATTGACGAGCTGCGCTTACTAAATGAAGGGCAGCCCGAACGTGACCAGCTAGAACACATCTAAAAGCACTGCCCTAAAAGTGATGCCCGGCAACGCCGGGCACCACAACAAATACCAGTAAAAATAACTAGCGAACAGGTATAATAGAATCCAATGGTTAAGCCTATGAAATATCGCGACATGGTAAAACTGCTAAGAGCTGCCGGTTTCGAGCCGCGCGCTGGCAAAGGAGATCACGAAGTCTGGAGAAAAGGACAAATCAGTACAGTAATCGTAAGAACTCGGCAGTTATCCCCTGGCGTGACAAGAACCGCCCTTAAAGCGATAGAAAGGAGCAAAAATGAAACTTTCCGTTAAAGCCACCCCTTGGGACGATGGATGGGAACTAGAAATCGCACCTGACCAATACACTCAGGTCAAAGAACTTGCTAATGCAAGAAAGCAAGTCATCGACTATCTGGACACCATAGACAGCGCCCACAATCACTCAAACTGGGATATTCAAATTACAAAGGAACCCGCATCCACGCAAGCTGTTAGAGTTCCCGCATAAGAACTCAGCGATCTATATACGTATTCGCCGTCCCGGAGCCAAAAGGCTCCGGGACGGCTTATTTTTTGCATTTGTACGCGCCTAAATGGGCGCGCGGTTGGGGTTTTGCGGGCAGGTCAAAGCGCCCTTAACGCTGCTGTCTGGCCTGCCACTTAAAACCCCAAAACATACCACCCCTAACGGGGCAGACGGCCCGCTACGCGGGATGCTGCGCGGGGAAAACCACGCAGCACAATCGCCGCCCTACCGGGCGCAACTAGGCAGGATTCACGCCGCTAACGCGCCTTAGAACCCCCGCCCTACCTGATATTTTTTCCTCACCGGGAACCCAATTATAACGTTCGCTACGCCTCGTCAAGCCGCGCATAGCGCGGCCACCAGTACGTAAATATGCGCAAGGTCACCGCGCTACGCGCCCTGACCTTCCCCACATTTACTCCCCTAAGCCCTACGGGTTGACAAGCCTTCACTCTCGTTCACTGCTACGCAGTGCCCGGTGAGGCAAAAACAAAGTCAAAGCCCCAACTAAAGGAGTCCAAAATGCAAGAGTGCGCAGAATGTACCGGAGAAGATTTAACCAGCGAGCCGGTCAGAGGATACAGCAGTGTTACCACTGAGGAAAAACCTAATTTGGTTTCTCCAGAACCTAAACCCCACGACCCGTTGGGTCCTCCGGAAGATTGCGGACAAGGAAAATCACTATTGGTAAGACGCTAAAACAGACCCCGGACGGTTCTTTAATCGAATACGAATGCTCGAACCACGATGAAGTTACATCTGGACAGTGGCAGCTGAAAAGCCAAGAGAACATTGGCAATGAGCAAACTTGTTTTACCTACGTTACACATGACGGTTTCGTCAAGGAATACCGCGATAAGGAAGGCAGTATTCTCTCCCAAAAATTCCTAAACCGAGAATGCGAACCTTTGGACGGCTTCAAAGGCTGGGCAGAAAAAACATGGTGGGAAAACGGGCGTATAAGAGAGCGCTCAAAAGTTTGGCCTAACCAAAGTGATGAAGAATGGCAGACTTTAACAGAGCTTGCCAAGAAACGCGGCGGCGGATTATTCATCTATGAGCGTTACGATTATGACGGAAATAAGAGCTTAGAACTTTCTTATGTTATAGACGATAGCGATGGGCAACTCTACGAATACCTTGCTAGTTTTGACCAAGAACACGCGCTTGCGTGCTTCGAGTCTAGAGACCGCCAAGGCATATTGTGTTCGTCCGAAAATATGCTGACCTATTTCGAGAGTTCCGGCGAGGAATCCTGGGTGAAAAGATACATGATAAATAAGGACGGCGAGTCTGTCTACCACCGTACCGACGGTCCAGCAATTTTTTATGGGTATAAAACCGAAGATACGTGCGCCCGCTACTTCCTTGAGGGCAAGGAATACAGCAAGACGGAGTGGGAAAAGAAAGTTGGGTGGACACAGCCAGAACGAGCCTAAAGAACTCACCACATAAGCGATCGAAGCACGCCATCCCAACATCTATTCATGCCGCTAAATCTTAATAGTAATGACCAACAAAAAAATATGTACTCTAAGGAGAAAACAAAGATGAGTAAATACGGACCGAAAATTCAGACTCTATCGTTCCTAGCTAAAGACCCGGAAGTTCGTTACAAACCGGACGGAACTAAGATTATTAACCTGCTTGTGAACGATACCCCGATAAGGCCGGGAACCAGAATCGAAGATAAGAACCATTACATTGGTGAGCAAATCTGGCTAGTAGCCGAAGCGTGGGCTGAAAAAGCCGAACAGATTGAAGCGTTGAACTTGAAAAAAGGCGACTATGTTTCTATTACCGGAAGGCTTTACATTACCCGGTCAGAATACAGAGATAAGGACGGGCTAAAGCGGGTACGGTTTGAAAAACGGATCCGGTTTATTGAAGTCGAACTTAAAGACCCCGAGAACCCGCCGTACAAAGCAAACTAAACCAGCAAATCCATGCCTGAATATGGGTACAGCGGGCGCGATCCCAGGACAAGATCGCGCCCGCTGGTTGTGTTCCCTTGTTCCATGAGTTTTATCGAATAATTTCGATGCACTCTTACCGGATCGTTACCAATCCGATAAGCCTATTTTTCCCCTCCCCTGTCCCGGTATTACACCGGAACTTTAGGGGAGGGGATTAGCCGTTAAATATAGTCAGGGAGTAGCTTCATTTAACGGTTTATTTATCGCTGCCCACCCCAGGCGTAGAGGTTAGTTTTTCTGGAGTGTTTTTGCGAAGTTTACGCACTAAAATAGTGCCGCCGCCACCAACTACTAGTACCAAGGCGCAAAGCCCCCCAGTCATTGCCAGCGCGCCGGTTTTAGCAAGCTCACCTTGACTCGAAACATTTTGAGTTTGGATAAAGCGTTTACTGCTACGAGGGCTGGAATAATTTCTAGCTTTGCTGACTGGTTTTTTCACGCCGACCGAACCGGTTTTACCGCTAGTGTTACCGGCAGGCTTGGTTGGAGTAGTTGGAGTTGTTTTTGTAGGCTTTGGTTCCGGCTTCGGATCAGGTTTAGGATCGGGCTTCGGATCAGGTTTAGGATCGGGCTTCGGTTCCGGTTCCGGATCAGGCTTAGGTTCGGGTTGCGGATCGGGTTTAGGATCAGGCTTTTCCGTGACTGTTGGTACTGGGTCAGGTGCCGGGTCAGTATCAGCCGCGAAAGCAGGCAATGCAGTTCCTACACAGCACAGCGTGGCCGCGAATAAGCCCGCGCATCCTTTGCGCATCTCCGCATTAATAGTTTTTCGTTTACCCATTTGGAAAATCCTCCCTAATTGTTGCCGTTATTTTCCAGGTTTGGTTGTCCATATTCAGTCGAAACTGTTACTGCAATTCCCGTTGGCTCAAGCTCGCGCGTAAACGGTGGCTTAATGAAACCTAGCGGCGTTAACAGCCGCGCAGCGCCGGGAAAAGATTTCCAGATTCGCAAGTAACGATTACTTGCCTCTACTAACGCGATTTCTGCCTCTTTTAATGCCCTGGTTGTTTGAGCTAGCTCTGTTGCAGTAAAGCTTTTCCTTGCCATACTCCAACCCTCACCCACTCTAGGAAGTGCGGTCAATAAATAAACGGCGCTCAGTCGCAAAAAACTTTCCGGTAAATCCCAGAACCAGAACCGGTAACTACTGGCAGACAAAAATACCTGCCACTGTTAGAGCAATCGGCTTCACCGCGCGGGGTAAATAATAAATACCGGATCCCTTCGTCTTTACTGTAGGGAAGATAACCAGAACGTCTTTCGGTTTTACTATCCGGCAGCAGTAGCCGGATAGTAAAACCACCCTGAACGCGGCGCAGGCGTTGCCGGTAAAACTTCTCCCCCGCGCTACCCTTACTCCCAGACTAAAAATTACGGGATAAAAACTCGGACTGTACGCCTCAGTTTGTCGCGAAATTTTCCGGAACTTTCCCGGAAAATTTTTCGGTACAAGAACGCAAACTTTTCTGCAAAAGTTTTGAAAAAATTTTGGGAAAATTTCTGGTACACGTACCCGAAATTGTTCCGGTACAAAATCTGATCACAAATCACGTCCTTAGAATCCTCTCATAACGTGACCTGCGTCATATTTTGGAAATTCGCCTCCGGGAGTCCCGGACGCAAGATGTGTTCCCATGCATGCATAGGAACCTTGTAGGACTTACGTCCTAAAGTGCGCTTCGCTGGGAAACCGTTTGTTACATGGCTTGTTACATGGTTTTGTACCGGGCTTTGTACCGGAAATTTTGCGGTACACGTTCGCAAACTTTTACTGAAAAGTTTCGAAAAAATTTTGGGAAAATTTCTGGTACACGTACCCGAAATTTTTCTTGAACTTTTCCGTGAACTTTTCACGTTCGCGGCAGTGGTCTGTTTAGCGCTGGGGAGGGTTTGCCGGGCGGTCTTTATATAGGCGTGGAAGAAGATAAGAGCAAGGGCACCCTATGAGCCGTAGACAACCGAACCAGCGTGGAGAATATACACGCAAAGTTGAGGCTCGCGTAAGTGAGGGTGACTACCTCAAGATAAAGCAGGCAGCCGGGGATGCAAACATGAGTATTGCTGCCTGGATAGTGCGCCGCGCGGCCACCGATCCGAACGCCTTAAAAACTATTGATGTTGAAGGATTAGCTGATGCTGTAACTCAGCTTAGAATCCAGCAGAGAACATTGGCTGGAATGGCCAATAACTTGAACCAGTTAGCGCACTGGGCGAACGCTAACGAGAACTTTCCTGCAACCGCTATCCAGTTCACTCAAGTAATAGATACGCAACGGCAGCGTTGCGCAGAAGTTGTAGAAAAAATCAGGGAGCTTTTGCCGTGATAATAAAGCTCATTCCTGCCAGAGATGCAACCAGCCTGTTTGAGTACCTGGCGGGGGAAGGAAAACACAACGAACACGTAGATCAACGAGTGATCTATAACAACCAAGTATCCCCTGTAGAAACGGTCACGCCGATAACGAAACAGGACGCTAAAAGTCTAGCTACCGATTTTGAAACCTATATCAAAGAGTACGGGTCAACCCGCACGTTCAAATCCAACCGGAAAGGGGCAAAAAATGGCAGTAGGGATAAGCTAAACTTTTATCACGGGGTAATGTCCCTGGAACCGGATGAAACCCCGCCAAGTGATGAAACCTGGGCAAAAATAGTAGACCGCTACTCAACCCTAATGGGATGGCAACAACCAGATGGAAACTATGCACCCGTAATCGCTATCGCGCACGGCAAATCTGCCGGGGGAAGTCCTCACATTCATTTCGCGGTCTCAACCGTGATGGCCAATGGGCAAATGATCCCGGACTCGAACTGGAAAAGACGCTCAATAAAAGCCAAAAGAAAAATCGAGGACGAGTTCGGTCTAAAACCAATAGAATCCGAGCGGGCAGGATACTCTAGGCGCGATTGGAAACAAGCAGAAGAAAAGCGCCGCAAAGTACGCGGACGCACCGTAAAAGAATCCCGCTATCTACAACGCGCCGTAGCATCTGCCGCACTAGCCGCGAACAATGAGGCTGAGTTCGCGGCGCTACTACGCGCCAGCGACCTAGACATTAACCCGCGCTTTGGAAAAGGCGGGAAAGTAACCGGGTACTCAGTAAAAATAAAAGGCGATAACGAGTGTCCCTGGTATGCTGCCGGAAAACTCTCACGACACCTCACTTTGCCCGCGCTCCGGCAAGACCAAGGATGGGAAAAAACAACCAATACCGAAGCCGCCCGGTTGCAATGGGAAAAAGGCTACGCAATCTCTTTCGGAGCACCCCCTCCGCTATCAAAAATAATGCCCGACTACGCCCGCCGCATACGCGCTTTTTCTCGCACCGCCCCCACCTCACCGGCATGGGCTACACGCGCGCGAGAAGCAGGCGCAGTTCTCGCAGCAATGAGCATGAGAATCGAGAAAAACCAACCCGGAAAACTATGGCAAGCAGCCCTGACCCTATACCGGGCAGGAGAAACCGCGCGCAGACAAAACCCAACCCAAGTAATGCGTGAATCAAAAATGCTTGCCCGCACCCTACTAATATCGTCCAGGCTCACCCGATCTAACACCAGCCGAATCCTCGCCGCCTCAATCATCATGGCCGGGCATTTACGCGCACAAAAACAGTTACAAGAACAAACCCGTGCCGCTCAAAAAATCCATGAAGTAATCCGTCAAACCTTAACCGAACTACAAGCCAACCCACCCGAACCAGGCGCACCCTTAACTGCCCGCCCGATAGCGGACTTAGTGCCGCAAAGCGAACTAGATAAAGCAATAGACCAAGGCAGAATTATTTACACGAAAGGCAAGGACAAGTGGCTGATAAAAGGAAAGAACCTAAACCCTGGACAAACCGTTACCGTAACCCGAAACGATGGCGAACAAGACCAGGTACTAGTAGGCCAAGTAACCCGCACAAACAAGCACGGCCACAACTGGGCAACTTTCACCAACATTCCCGCCCCAACAACGCCGCGCCCGGCAAGTGGCGGACAGGTAACACCAAAGCCTCGCGATACCTCTCATGACCTTGAAATCTAAAGGAAGGAAAACTGATGGAAACTATCTTTGAAAACGCGGCAGATTTTACTGAACGCTACATCCGATACAACTGGGATCGGAACCTACGCGATGACACCTCTAGGCAATGGTGTCCGAAGTGGTGGTGCCACCCCGAAGCGTACACGAGAATAACCTTCCTTTGGGCATGGTACGAGTTCGCGTTTACTTCCGATTCTTATTCCGAAATGGCGCAATGGCTACAGTTCTTTGAATACGAAATGGACGCGCTCACCCAACCCGGCGGATGTTTCCGTCATTGCGTAGGAGGACACAGCGACGCGGTAGCCTACCAAGCCGAAGAATTCCCTCTCACCCCTGCCATAGACGCACTCGCTTTCCAAAGCGAAGAAAACAAGCAACAGTAAAGGAAAACACAGCCATGAATGATATGAACCTGCTAATCGGGTCTTTAGCCGAAACCGTAGACCAACTTAAAGCCGACCTGGAAGGTGCTTTAAGCCGAATCAGTGTCCTTGAAAACCAACTCGCAACCCCCTTGGAAGAACCCGAAAATGAGTGAACCAATCTGGCGTAATCTCGCCACCCTAGATGACCAGGTCACCTGGGCGCAGCTATTAACATCCCTGCCGCGCTTTTACCATTACTCCCCTGCCAACGCCTACCAAATCGCAGCCTGGCAGACCGAGTTAGCTAAAAGCACCCCCAACCTTGCCATAGGAGAACTCGCTCTTACTAGAGCAGGCTGGAACTATCTCACGGCAGGCGGAAAGGGCAGAGCTATCAAAAAAACCGCCAAGCCGCTAACCCTCACATTCCTTGACTTAGAAGGCCAAGAACAAACCTGCCAAATCTACACCTACTCCCAAACCTACGGGCGAAAAATCCGTAAAGAAGCCCTCCCCACACCACTAGCGCCTCCCGCGCTCCAAGACCGGCTACACACCCTACTAGCCCGCCGCTCCCTGTCGGTAACCCGCACTCCCGCCGCGCCGTCTGGTGGCCACCTAAGCGAGAACCGATCCTCGATAGAGCTGCCCGAAAAACCACTCACCCCGCCCCTGATCCACGCCACCTGTCACATCATTGACCAAACCGGAAACCCACAAATCAACCATGACGGTAGCGGGGAAATCGTGGCACAAGCCGTCACCTACGCCCTATGCAAACACATAGGCGACCCGGACTCGCCACCCCCACCAAGCCCGCCTGCCCGCTGGGCTGGCGGTGACCAAATCCTGGCCGCAGATATTTACTCGCGCACTATATACGCAATCCGGAAAATCCTAGCTGGACTAGAAGACGACCCCAAACCGTTACTAGGCAAAGCCGCCCTCCGCAGAATAGAAAACGCCAGAACCGCTGCCCTCAAGCCACCACCAGTTACCAGCAACCCTGGCAATGCCAGCAATACTGGCATTGCTGACGCACCTGTAAACCCTGAACCCAGACCAATAATCCCAGTAGTACCCCTAAGCCTATTCACCCCTAACCAGCGAGGCCAAGACTTAAATCTAACCATTGCTGCCAACCCGCCAGATAACGAAGCAGAAAAACTCGCCTCCCGCCTACGCACCCTCAAAGTCGCGTTCAATACCTGCCGCCTAGACCAAAACCCCGACCTAGTACAAGCCGGGGAAAAAGCCGGATACAAAACCGGACCGATCCTTTTCGCCGGTAGTACTCCGCTAATGGAAGGAGCGGCCTGGCATGAGATTATGCGAGCCACCAAGAAAGCCCGCGCTCTACTACCCGTAGAAAAACGCCCAGACTCGCGCGTGCGAGGCCAAAAACCCTACCAGCTATCCAGGATACGAACGCGGCCTGAAACCGCGTTAAAACCCCAATAAACATGGTTAAGCGTGTACCCCCAGGGTTACTTGGGGGCACGCGCTTAACTTTTACATAGCCATACCTGGCTGAGGTATGGGGCGTGGCCGCACCGGGGCGGGTGGCCTATTCTTACGCACAGGCGGCGCGCCCGAATAGATCATTTTACCTTCGCTCCACGACTCAATATAGATCGCCTTACCGCGATTGTCGTAGCGTTCGACACACCGTGCGCCATCGAGTACCCCGTTTTTGGTACGCCGAACTTCTTTTAGCGCTCCATCACGGTGATAAGCATATGATTCTTCCCGCCAGTTGCCATCCTCATAAAACACCCGCTCAGTCAGGAGGGTACCATGACTTACGTACTGTTCCTGATACAGTTTCCCGTTTCCATAGAATTGTTGAAAGGCGGCACCATCCGAGTTGTGTACCCTACCCTGATTGTCCTTCCAAATGCGAAAACGGGGCACACCTCTCGTCCAATTCCATTCAGTGAGTACCGCGTCATTATCGCTAGGCTTAAACAAGGGTGGCACAGATTTTAACTGGTCAGGCCGGTATCCGCTCCATGCCTTGATCTGGTCACCACCCCTGTTTACCATCACTACCGGCACGGAAGAAAATCCCTGTTCCTTTAACTGATCTACCGCGCGCCCCGCGTCCTCAGTTCTATAAGGGATATTGTTCTTGTCTAGCCACCTAGTAGTTGATTTGCATTGCATACAGTTCGGTTTTGTGTAGACTACTACCTCAATTTCGTTTTCCATCGCCCGCCCCTGTCTATGCCAGGCCAGGGGCAGCGGTAGGTGTAGTGCGCACAGCAGGCTTTACCGCGTTGTTAGGGGTATGAGCAGTGGATGTGGCCGCGCCTTTACTGGCAGGTTTCGCGCTACGGGCATTGCCAAGGGCTTTATTCATGTCACGCAACCTGGCTTTTTCGCCCTCCGAAACCCCGCCTCGCGCGGCAGCTTCTTGACCGTAACCGCGTGGCCACGACCTATCCGAATAATTCACGTATCTGCCGGTATCGCGTTCAAACTCCCTGTGCAACCGCCCATCACCGGTGCCACCCAGCAAATCTGCATCAATCACGTCATAGCCCAGCCCACCCTTAAAAGTGTGTTGGCCTGCGCTATTAACCCGGTGGTCACGGATATGTTCTGCCGGATTCAAGTCTCGATCATGATAAAACTTCTCCACCAATGGCCAATCCTTGCGGTGGATAGCAAACGTTCTCACCCCCGTCATCGGGTTCTCTCGAAGTATTTTCAGATGCATCCGGTCACGCCAGTAATCATCCATAAAAAGCTCACCACTCAATCATTTATAGAAACTGCACCCTCAACGGGTCTTGCATCCCTATAAAGATTGAGTGGCAAACCCTGCTTACTATTTAGTCATCGATGTTGCCCGTTGACGGCGAGCCTGCCTTACCCGCACGCGCCGTACTTGTTTACCCTTCGGCTGCATCGGATCAGGGGTGCGCCCGGCGATAGGTTTACCAAATGCGGCGTGTTGATCCGCAATGCCCGCCGCCTCACTCTTACTAGCACCGCTAGATTGGAGGCCATTAGCGAGTTCGCGTTTATGTTCACTCGAACCATAAAGCACCTCACTAGATGAGGCCGCCTCCACGCTATCAGTGTGAGCCTGGCGGGAATCGGCTTGAAGATCATCCACTAGCTGCGAATCGGCTTCAATATCCCTTTCATCCTCATTAGCTATCACTTCGCGTGCCTGCTGATCCAGGCTATCCGCCACTTCACCGCGATCTATACCGGAATCTTTGAGCCGATCTGCCTGCGCCTCTAACGCGTTGGCTTCGGCAATCAGGGCTTCTAGTTCACTATCAGAAACCCCATCAATAATATTTCCCAACCGGACACTATCTCCACCGGATTGAGTAATCATTTTCTCAAAATTGCCGGGCGACCAGGACGCATACTGCCGCATAATAATAGTTTCTCTAGCAATATCGCTTACCCTAGCGGCCACCTGCCCAACCCTCTGCTTACCAGAATGGACAGCGCGAAGGACTTCTCCCCAGGTTTCATCACTTTCGTGCATTAGCCTCACCTTTCCTCAAATTGTTGCGTATCAACTGCGAAAACCTGTGTATTAACCTGGTCAGGATTAACTGGCTCTACCCAGTCCTCCACCTGCTCAGCGCTAAGCAAATGAATAGTTTTCATTTCCTCCAGCCCAGGCAAGGCAGGAACATAGTCGCGCCTCCAATAAGGAACCGGGTTAATCAGCACCGGACGCATACCTGCCCCCATAACCACTGCCCTACCCGTAGGAAGTGCCGCTAGATCAGCTACGGGTAAAATCTGTTCGCGCGATACCTGCCTAGACGTTGATACCCCCGCACCCTTCCCATATGACGTGGATATGTGGGTTGTCCAATACTCACCCACGAGGTCTGATACTGCTTTAAGGAATTCTGTTTCTGATACCCCGCCCCCATAAATCTTGATCGTGGCGGCAGACCAAAGTTTTCGCATACCCTCTTTACCCCACACTGCTTCACCTTGGGAATAGGATTGCAAAATAGTGTCCACAATAATGCCGCGCGAACCATAGTGGGAATACATATCGGGTAGTCGCGACCATTTACAAACGTTCGCGGCCTCATCGAGTACCAGCATCATCGGTACCGCAAGCCTTCCTCGCGCTTGTCTTTCGGCTTCGCGTTCAGCGGCTTGTGCCACCGCCACCGTTAGCGCGGTAACCAGCGGACCTGCGGTGCCTTCGCCTTCTTTAGAAATCATGAACAGGCTTTGCTTATTTTCCCGTCCTCCCTGCCGGTTAGCCGCGCCCTCTTTATGCCAGGTAGACACGAACTCGGCCACGTTAAACCGGCGGGCACCACCGCGCGGGGTAACCCAGGCCATAGCGGCAGCATTTAGCATGACAGTGCAAAACCCGCGCGCGGTCTGTACATACCCGTCACGCTGTTTCGGGTTTACCGCATACATCCCCGCTATCAGCTCACCTAGCGCACTATCGCCGGGATGCTCCGATGCTTTAAGCACCGATACTGGGGATAAATCATTCGGGTTTTGCAGCCACGACCACACCTGCAAGATCGGGAACCCTCCCCTAGCTGCCGCCAGAAATAGGCCAGCTAGTAAATCCTGCCCTGCCGGGTCAAAGTGAGGATCAACCTTTGCATCAGCAGACCTGGTGGCAGACGCGAAAATTTCTGCCAGCTCCTTAGCTTTCACCGCGTCAGTAACGAACGTGAGTGGATCCCAATACCAAGTGGGGTTTTCGCCCACGATCCCTTGTGGGTCAAACACCCACACCTTATCGCGCCTCGCCCGATACCGGCGGGTAATATCTACCAGGTCACGCTTGTTTGAGGTAGCGACCACCACGCCGGGGGCATCGCAAATAAGGGGTACTGCCCGTGCCGTAGTTTTCCCGCGCCGAGGACCCCAAATATCGACCATCACATCCTCGAACCCGGCATAAACACCACCAGCCCCGTCAACGGCGCGGCCAATAAGCAGCCCCGGCGTAGCCACCCCTAGTGCTTTCGAGGACTTACGGGTATTAGCTAGGCTGGCTCTACCTACCCCGCGCGGTGCCATCACCCGCGCCATATCATCGACCAGTTCCCGCTTACCGCGCCGGGCTTTACGCCAAAACAGAAACCCAACTATCAGGATAAACGTCACCACAAACAGGGCTGCGGTACATCCAATCTGAGCGTGCGTCCATGCCCGCTTACCTAGCAGGGTTTCGAGAAGCAGTTGGACTGGAAGAAACCCGCCCATACGGGAACCAGAAAATACCCCGCCTAGCTCATAGCCTGCCCAAACCAGCACAGCCAGGGCGAACCCGCCGCAAATAGCGACAATGAGTCCCCACTCGTGCCAAAACGTGGACGTGCCACGCGATCCGGTAGTGCTTTTATTCATCACCACCTGCCTCGTGCCGGTTAGCCCAAAGCTGGTTAGTGTCATTAAGCGCCAGCTCCCGGTTGGTAAGCTGTACCTTGATAGGGATACCAGGGCGCTCAGCAACCTTGATTAAGAATTTCCCTCGACCGGGGGGAGTCGGCTTTTGTCCAGCCCTAACATCCCACGAAGGGGGAGACTGCCAAGAAATAAGCATCGCTTTTTCCTGGCTCGAAAGCGGAATCACCCTCGCTACTTTCTCAGTTTCTTCCGCACTCAACCCCCCGCACAGCACGATCCCAGAGCGGGCAACAAATCCTTTAGCCTTGGCCACATCCTCCGGATTAGGCAAAGCCTCAAGATCGTTAAGGGTGTGAGTAATCATTGCTTGGCCAACCCCGCGCGCCCGGTTAAGCCGGGTGAGTTCATCAATCCGGTTCACCATCCCCACACCAGCGCGAAGAATACGCCACAGCTCATCCATCACAATGAAAAAATGCCTGCGCGGAGTAAGACCAGCATTAGCTAACGCCTGGGCAACATTCACTTGCGCAAACCCATAAGACCAACACGTCAGCAGCACCGCACCTTGAATATCCTGAGCAGCCCCATCCAAATCAGAAACATCGAAAACAACAGGGCGATCCAGCCGCATCGCGGTCGTGGTAGCCTGCCCAAAAACCTGACCCCACCTACCCACAGTAAGCGCCGTAAGTGAAGCCTCTAAATCCTCAGTCACCTGCTCATAACGGTGCTTATTACCCCTAGAAAGCGCCACCTGGTCAAGAGCATCAGGCATAGCACGAATAACCTCAAGCACGTCCCCAATAACTGGAATCTTGCCAGGGTTAGTCTCATCAAACACGCGCAGCGCCTCAGACAAAATAGACTCATCACGAGCCTCGATACCGCCCCGCCTCACCAACTCGATAAGCGCACACACCATCTGCACCTGGCGCGACCTCGCCTCCGAAGCAAGCAGCGCACCCTCTTTACCGCCAATACGTCCCGCAGCCTGCATAGCGCCTCCCGTATCGAGTGGGTTAATCAGATCTTTTCCGGCACCAATCGAAACAACCTGCCCATCTAAGGCCGCCACTAAGTCCACATAGTCTGGTTTAGTATCACCCAGCACCAAAGGCACAGTGCCCTGACCGGCAAGGCCGAGTGCCATACGGCGAATCAAAGTCGATTTACCCGTACCCGGATTAGCCAAGCAAAACACAGACGGATTAGAAATAAGACTCGCCCGCTCAAACCAGGAAATCGGGTCACAACAAACCGTAGACACGGTACGCAAATTAAGCCCTAACGGCACCCCGATCATCGGGGCAGACGTACCTGAACAAAAAGGATACAACCCGCACACCTGCACGGACGTGCCACGCCATACCGGCAGTTGGGGAACCCGCATCATGCGTCCAGAAAATTCCGCTACCGGGGCACCCCACTTATCTAAGGATTTACCCCGCCGTTTCTTGCTTGCCACGTTATCCCTCCATTACCGCAGGAAGAAGGGAATACTCACTGGGAACAATCCCCAAGGGTAGACAAGCCGCGAAACCTGAATCCTGCAACCCCCAACACCGCCGAAGCCGGATCCTGGCCGCAGAAGCGAGATTATCTACCACCGCCGCTACATCATCTACCGAACAATCCCACCCGCCAGTAGCGGTAACGAACATACCGAATTCTTCCAGCCCAGCACCGCTCGCCTCCTCCGAGGCAGTTTGAGCCGCGTTCGCGGCCTCTAACGCCAAGCGCGCAGTGTCTTTTTTATTGCCCTGCAAACGCTTATCAGCATTCCGCTTATCTTTATCAACCACCGTGGCAGTTTTACCTGCCGGGATAGGACGATAAACCAGAGTTACCCGCTTGCGACGAATCTGGGAAGAAGGCTCAAGCAGTGAGCTTAAAACATCCGATCTGACCACACCCCTGGGGGCATCACACATCGCCCACGTAATAGAGGTCGCGCCCTCATGACGATACCGATCCCAATACGCTTTTGACGCGCCAGGACCGGCATCCTTCCACCTGATCTTGGGAGCCTTACCAGCTTCATAAGCAGCACGCGAAAACACGTCCTGCGAGTCCGGGTCATAAGCCACCCTAACCAGCGCGGCCACCCCGGCACCATCCAACGGCCTGACATTACCCGCGCCAGCCCCCGAAAGCATTGAAGTTAAGCCCGGCAGTTGGCTTGACAGCTCGTGGCACATCTCTTTAACCCCGCGTGCCCGCGCGGTTGAACGCGCCTGCCCGGCGTAGGTTAAAGTCACGAATCCGGCTATCCTAGCCGCACCCACCGGGTAAGAATCCGCTACCTCCTCAAGCATCGCCTTCGCTAAAGGGTGCGCATCCCTAGCCATATTCCCCTCAATTTCGGCGCGCAAACCGAAACCGGAATCCGGGGCAGTTTCTATACACGCCTGAGCCTGCACCAAGCCCACTTGCTGACCCAGTTCAGCTAAAAACTGTCCCCACTGCGCCACCCAGTTATCAATCACATCCCTATCCACCAGCGCCATACCATCGGGGGATACCTCCAACACTACCGAGTAATACCCGGTCTGCTGGTGATGCAAAACCGCAAACAAGCGGCCATAAGCATCCCGCGCCTCATACAAGGCTGAGGCAGCAAGAATCCCTGGAAGTCGATAAGAACCCCGCGAGGCCACATTAAGCAGCCCTGAAACATATTTATCTGTACCCGCCCTGCGGGAGCGAAAAAAACTCATCCTATCTCCTAAAACGTCACCAACAGACCTGCCAGAGCGGCCACGAATCGAGAAAACCCCCAACGCGGTAGCACCTACCGCTAGCAGTGACCCACCAACACGAAGCGAGTTAGTAAACAAAATAATCAGCATACTTACCGCGAATAACACCACGAACGAATACGTAGTAAACGCGGAAAACTTCCACACACCAGCCGAAGCAGGCTTGCGCCAGTTACCGTAACCAGGAACCTTGCGAACCTCGCTCACTTATACTCCACCGCACCCTCAGCAGAAGAACGCGCCGCATCGGCAGTCATAGCAGCAGCCTTCTTCGCGCCATCAGCAGCCGCGCCCACGGCCGCGCCCGCAACTATTCCCACGGGACCGGCAGCAGAACCCGCTGCCGCACCCGCACTAGCACCACCAGCCGCGCCACCAGCGGCTCCTCCTGCGGCAGCCCCGCCCCCGGCAGCTGCGCCACCACTACCAGCCGCGCCCGCACCGCCAGCCCCACTGGCACCGCTGGCCTTGCCGGCATTACCGGCATTGCCAGAGCCACTAGCAGAAGCAGAGGAACCACCAGAATCGCTGGCCTGGCCAGCATTACCAGCGTTACCAGAACCACTACCAGAGGAACCACCAGAACCGCTAGCAGAAGCAGAGGAACCACCAGAGCCAGTAGCCGAGGAACCCATCATCTTTGACATCATCTTGAACTGAGCAATACCTGCTCCACCCGCAAGCGCGCCACCAAACATTCCAGCAGCCATACCACCTGCCGAAGAATCAGAAGAACCCAGCGCACTAGCCGTGGCTGGCATAACCAGTTTCATAAGCGCAGGCATCGCGAACACGCATCCCAAAAGTAACGCTAGGGGAGTCAAAGCAAACGCCGTAACCGAATTTGCATCATCAATATCTGTAATCGGCGTGTTAGACAGAGTGAGAGCAGCAGACCAAATAAGCGCGCCCACCGGTTTAAACAGCATGAACGCTACCGTCCAGGCAACGATTTTTTTACACCATTCCCAACCAATCTTGGTAGACGCAAAAGAACCAGCAATCGGACCCATACCAGCCAAAATAAGCAGAATCCCGCCACGCAAAGCCAACTGGAACATTAAGATCAGCGAAATAATTAGTACAAAAATAATCAGAAGAAACGACATTAACCCGAAAGTGAGTGCGCCCCCGGGGCCATTACTGGCAGCTAAATACCCAACCATCTTTGCCAGCCCATCAGGCTTAACCGGACCGGCAATCCAGCCAGCTAAAGCGTCCGTACCAGCAAGACCAAGAACACACACAGATACCCAACCCGAGGACATTAACACAAACGTCCCCAGGCCACGCCCAATATCGCGAAGTGGCTCCCCACGCTGAGTAATAACAATCTTCGCCGCGCCAATCATCAAAGAACAAACCATTAACAACCCAGCTAAAGCAGCAAATGAGCTAGCAGTCTTGTTAGTTACTTTTCACCCCATCGCCGAAGCCGGCAGAATCGGGGTAAAATTAATCCACATCTTTCCTAGCGTTGCTAACAGCCAAGAAAGCGGTTTAGTAATAATACCAATAACCCCATCAAATGCTTGCGCCGCTAACTGCCCGAACCCGTCAGTGAACGCATCCGTGACAGCACTAGCCATCATTTCAGGCAAAGACGTTTCTGGGAGCTTCGCAGCCTTCTTCACCGCCCCCGTTGTCGCGTTAATCGGATCGGCTAACGCTTCACCAGTAGCATTTTTGGTTTTGTCAACAAGATCTTGAACCGGTTTAGAAATAGCCTCCAGCTGTTTATCTTTATCATTAGAGGGGGCAGCATTAGCCGACGCGGGCACAGCAAGACACCCCAGGACTAATAGAAATAAACAAACAATGCCTACAAGAGCACGCTTCGCCATTAGTCGTAATCTCCTTCGCGGATAAACGTCCAGGAATCGTCCAAGTCAAGCTGATCTAAAACCTTAATGTGGGCATCATCGAACACCATGCGCCAATGCCAATCACCATTCGTGAACTCCATAGTCATCTTTATCCACATGGTCGTACCCATCGGAGTATCGGATAGCAACTCAACCGCACCGTTAACTTTGCCGTAACCAGTAACCCGATAAGCAAAGACCTTACTGCCCCCGCGCACCGCCAAATTATCCAGATCCGCTTTTTCAAAGCCGGTAGTGATCTGGCGGGCTTGCGCCAGGTAGGGACCAGAAATAGAAAACTTGACCACATCCGGACGCGCCGAGCTATCCCACGCCTGCCAAATATCAATCGCAGCAAGTGCCATACCGGCACGGGAACGCTCAAAACAACGCGGCGCACCCGCCTTCGTAACCAGGCCGGGACCGACATTCTTAACGAATCCAAGATCAGTACCAGAACTAACCGAACGCCAGTCAATCCCGCTCCCAGAATCAAGAACTTCTCTATCAGAAGCACCCATCTTGCACGGAGAATCCGAGGCAGGAACCGTTACTGCCTGCCCAGATTGATCCTTCGACTCAAAAATACCTGACAGATAGCCCCAAGCAACTACCGCCACCGCAACCAGTACCAGCCCGGACAGGCCAAACGCCCATATCTGCCAAGTTTTACGGCCAGAGTCAAGCCTCCTACTTCTTCTACCCACAACGCGCCCCCTACATGAGCGCGGAAACTATCTGCGTGGCCACACCAATAATCACGCAAGCCCCCATAGCAAGACCCAGCCGCTTCGTGGCACCAGCAGACCTATTCTCATCCTGCAAAGCCAACATCGCGCCCGCAATCAAGAACCCGATAACCGCAAGTAAGGTAACAATTGATTTAACCCACCCGCCAAGAGTTAAGAACTTATCCCAACCTGGAGGGTTAACCGCTGGAACATCCGGAGCAGCAGCACCCAAAATCCCAACCACATGAGAGGCCGCGGTGATCCCGTCAATAATCATTTATTTTTCCTTTCAATCAAATGTTTGATCTTCAAAACCTTTTTTGGTGCCGCCAGCCCCTCTACCGAGGCCACCGAATAACACTCCTCAGAAAAAGGCACCAGAAACGCTTCACTAAAAGCGCCCCCAACCAGCTTGAAAAGAGCCTTCACTTCCCTGGAAACCCGGCCAGGAATCGTGCAAGTGGCAACCAAGTACAACTCGCTGACCGCGCCGCCGCGCCCCGATGACCACACCTGCGCCGCCTTTGAAGCCCGCTCCAAGCCATAAGCCGAAGCGGAACAGGCCACCAGACCCTTAACCGGGAACACTGATTGCGGAAACACTCCCGGATCAAGCACCGGCAGACCAAGCCAATACCCAAGAGAAGAAGAACGCGACCCACCATGAGCCGCTAAAACCACACCCGGCGCGTTAACCGCCTCAAACCGGGAAGGACCGACCTGCGCTGAGTGCGCCGGATCGGGCAGCAAAAACCTGCCCGGCTCCTCCTGAACACTCTCAGAAGGCACCGGGCTAGGTGCTGGCGGCTCCAACGCAAAAGCAATCTCCGCTGGAAGCCCCGAAAACCCTTCTTCCACGCCTATATAAAGACCGCCCGGCACCCCACCTATATAAAAGCGGGAACACCCATACCTAAAGGAAGGAATAATAATGGAAACAGAGAACCAGCACCCCGCTGACATTCAGATCCAGCCCGCAGGCCACTACACAACCAGCCTGCGCGGCATCACCAAAACCCACGCAACACTAAAAGAGGCAATAGCCGAAATACAAACCAAAGCCAAAGCGTGGGATAGCCCCATACCTTGTACCATAACCACTAGGGAAGGAACCTGGCCAGCAATCATCCCTCAAGAAGGAAACCCGCAACCCACTAGCGAGGCTGCGCCCGAGCAAACACCAATGCCCGCTGCCCCGCCACACATGGGTGGCGGGAAAATCGTGGAAACCATCCCACTAAAACCCCTGTGACCCATCACACTCGCGCCCGAATACCAGGGTGCACGAGCTGCACCCTGGTACCAAGAGCGCTATGACTTCCCTCACACGCGGGTTATGCGGCCGGAGCCTGTCCTAGCCAGTTGGCAAGCCCGGTTGCTTCAAACCCTTTTATTTATGGTTTTCTCCTGCGCTAACCAGCAGCGCCACTGCGAGCGCTATTCCGATAACCCCAAGACAAGCAGCTACATACAACTGATCCATTAGTAGTAACACTGGGCAAGCAAGCAAAGACGCTGCCGCCATGAACGCCAAAAGTATTCTAATCATTAGTTCCCCTCGACCTTGCTATAGGTGAGTCCGGAATACCTCGCGTTTCAGTTTTGAACTCATCGCCTGGCGGCCAAGCCGCGCGCGCCATACCTAGCAGCGTAAGCAGCAAAGTGGCCGCACATAACGCCCCGAAATGCAGTCCGAACAATCCAATCAGCCCCGCCCTGAACAGCACCCAGGTAACTATCACTATCCCAGCAGTTCCAATCACGACGCTAAGATAGACTTGATCCGACAAAAGCACTATCAGGCAAGCCAAAATAGCCGCGAAACCAACCAAGAATAAAACCAGCATTATCACTGCACCTCCTGATCCCAATACCACCAGCAGCCATGCCGGCAGCATCTTTCCTGCCTTTCAGTGAAGTCTTGGTTAGCGATAACCAGATAAGTGCCAGGGAGAAATCCCTACCCCAAACTGATAAGGGCGGTGACAAACACCTTTTTTCTTAAAAATGTCGGCAACTGCTACCAAGAAGTTCACTCCCACGCCCACATAAAGACCGTCCGGCAAATCAATCACTTATTGAAAGCACGCACCCATAGCAGGGATAAGAAACCATAAAAATTGCTGTGACCTATCACACTCGCGCCCGAATACCAGGGTGCACGAGGTGCACCCTGGTACCAAGAGCGCTATGACTTCCCTCACACGCGGGTTATGCGGCCGGAGCCTGTCCTAGCCAGGTGGCAAGCCCGGTTGCTTTTTCGGCACCATCGGGAACCAGCGTTTTACTACCCGCACCCCGCGCACCAACTACCAATCGCATCCATTCCTCAGCCTGTTTTGGCATTACACCCATACCGGCTAATAGTCGATCTTCTTTTACCTTTTGGTATCGGTGCGCTGGCTTATTCGCTGCCGCGATTTGCACTACCCTTAGCGTGCCCGACCACGCTAAGGGAGCAGGCGTGCCGCCTTCTATTAGCACCAGCACCAATGCTACTAGCGGGCGCGAAGCCATTAGCACCTCGAAATCTACAAGATCGCTGGCATCCAGGCCACTTGCTACCGGTACCGCAACCTTTCGGGCAAACGCTAACTCTGAAATCTCTACATCTCCCAAAAGTAGCGGGGTGCGCTTTTGGGAATCTTTCTCTGCCTGTACCTTACGGAAAGCATCAAGTAGCACTATCCGCCAAGGATCGGATGAGTTGATAATATCTGCACGAAGTACCCGAACAGACTCCCATGCCTGCGCCAAAAGATTAGCCGACACGAACTTGCACCTCTCAGCCAGGCCACGCGATAGTTCATTAACCACTGTTGCACGGGCAGCCTCGTCCCAGTCGCGTTCATAAGCCAGACGCAACGCCAGTTGTAACCTGTCGCGTTTTTTCACCCCGGTAAAACGATACTCCTCAAGCGGGAGAACCAAAGATGGTTGAACAGGCGGTAACACGTGCATCCCTAGCCTGGTAACCGTGATCGACCCACTAAGACCCGCCACCCAGGTTTGATGAACCTCTAACAGTCCCTTTTCTTGCAAGCCAGACCAAGCATAACCAATACAGCGCGGTGAAAAACTTGTTGCCTTAGCAATGAAATCTTTAGACACCCCTAAAGCCACCCCGCGAGAATCTACCCACCTAGCAAGCTCAAACAGACCAGCCCTAGCTTGTTTAGATAAGCCCTGCTGCAAGCTAACCCAGTTTGCTGCCTGCACAGACACTCACTCCACCTCGCTCTGCCCGCCGCGCAGCCGTACCGCGCCGAACCTCAAGCCGAACTGCTCAACCGCGCCTGCACCAACCAGGCGGGAAAGCACGCGCTGCACTGTGCGCACGCTGTAGCCGGTAATCTCGGCAACCCGAAACACTGGCTGTTCCACAAAACCCGCTTTATCTGCCAAAACAGACAAAACCAAAGCCACAAACCGTGCCGTGGGAGCATCTTCAACTTCCCACACCGCGCGGCGGAAACTACCCGGCATAAACCTCTTAGCAGCCACGACTATCACCAGCCCGCACGGCTTTTCGAAGCGATTGCGGTACCGACTCGCCCGCCAAAATCGCTTGATCAAACACTTGTCCATGATCGGCTAGTATCCGTTTCGCCTGCTCACGCCAATGTTTTTCATTACCAACCGCTGACTCATTAACGCCCAGCACTCCCGGGGTAAAAAACCAGGCCACTTCCCGCGCCACCTCCACTGTCACCGGTTCTGTAACGCGTTCTTCTTCCTCTAAAATCGGCTTCACCTGTGGTTTTGCTTTCACAGCTGCGCTAGGAGGGCACGCAGGAATATCCCCGACCCTAAACAACACCAAACCAGCAAGGTTTCTAACCTGAACCGGAAGATCTCCCTCACCCAGTCGAGCACGCAAAGCCGGAACTGACCAGCCATTATCAACACGCTCACGCAACAAAATAGCAACCTTGCGTGCCGCAGAAACCGGCAAATCACGCATCACTTTCGGTAAAACCTCATCAAGCAACCCCTGATCCAAAACCTCACCAGAACCACAAGAAGCGCCCTTAAACGCGTTAAAACTACCCTTGCTAGACTCAGCCCCTACCGTGGGGCTAAAAACGCCTTGAAGGGGCTTAGAAAGGCTTACAGCGGGGTCTTGAGGATTAACGCTAGGGCAAGGACGCGCTCCCGGCTCTCTAGGAGCCGCCACTACTCCCGCGCTCCCGCAAGCTGCTGGCACCGCGGCGCAGCTTTGCTGCAAGCGGGCAGAAGCATTTTTAGATTTTTTTCCAACCAACCCCTGCGCCACGCGCTCGGGTGCCGTTTGGGGGGTAGGGGGGTTGGAATTAATTAATTGACGGTTATATGAATCATATGGGTGCAGTATTTTGCTGGTGTGGACACCGTCATTTTGCGGCTGTGGCTCCACACCCGCAGAATTTGCGTCAGTGGCGCGACCAGCATAAACACTCTTTTTTGCCACACCCGCAAATTTTGCTGGTGTGGAAAGCGGCGGGATATTTACCGGGCTTTTCCGATCCGTACGCACCCGGTAAGTAGTGCCGCACCGATGCTTATGCGAGGGTCTACCCTCACACGCGCCCTCCACCGAATCGCACCAATGATACCGAGCCTCCCGCTCGATAAAACCCTTAGCCTCAAGCGAGGTTAAATAATCCGTTAAAGACCTGTCCGAACAAAGCGCCCGCCGGGCTATCTCGTGACGTGCCCGCCAGGTAATATCCTCATCATTAGCGAACTCCGCCAGGGCTAAAAGCACCAGTTTCTCGCCACGGTTAACCCCCGTGACTTCATCAAATGCCCACGTAAAAGCCCTAATACTCATGCCACACCACCCAGGCAACGCGCGGTTGGGCACGGGGAAACCACGCTCACCAGCGGGCCGAAAACACCCTCGGCCACGCCTTGCAATATCTCGGCAGCATCCCTAGCCATATCCGCAGCCACTAAAACTTCTGCCCTGCCGGAAACCGCTATTTCCCCGCGCACCAGCGCGCGGGCAGCTTCTTCCAGGCCTTGAGCAAGCTCAACAACGCCACAATCTTTACACACGATAAACTCCAAAAAAGAATACAAAACCCTAACCCAACCAGGTAAAACACTGCTGATTAGGTGAAATAAAAACAGGAAACTAAACGGGAAATACCCTTAAAAACAGCAAATACAGCTAACCTATAAACACCACCCCCTCGCGGGGTGGCTTTACACATGAAAACAGCCGGTACCGGGGAGAAAGTGCAAAATACCCGGTACCGGCCAGGCGCGCCAGGGCGCGCCAGTCCCTCCCCATAAGAAAGGGAAACTTAAAACCAGTATTACCCTGCAATAACTGGATAGACTTTAGTAAAATAATCTCGCGCCCTACATAGGAAGAAGCGGGTACCGTAAACACTAATCGGACGCCCCTACATCTGGCAGGCAAAACTAACTGTTTCGCCTTACCGAACCAACCTACGGAGGGATGATCAATATGCCAATGAAAATTAAAAGAATTCAAGACCTGACAACTCAGGCAAAGCAATACAATATGCCCTGGTTTCACTGGACATTCAACTACGAAAAAGTTGACTTTGCTTGTAGTTACCTTATCGAAGAATCCGCTCTCTACATCTGTCAAAGAATGGTCACCGCTAACCCGTGGAACCACACATTTAAAGTCAAAAAAATAAATGATGATCTGATAGTAGCCCACCACTATTTGAAGCCAGATAAATTCATTCCACTTCGAAATATCGTGGCAGCGGCCAATAATGTCAGCTTTTTCGGGGTAAGCCCTACTGAACTGATTTCTCAAGCCGATGCGCAAGCACGAATAAATAAGAAAATCCGAAATGGCGCAAACCCCGATGTTTTGCCGTACAGCATCCTGAAAACTCTGGAAGAACCCGACAAAAGATTCTTTTACACCTGGAGATTCAACACCCCTCCCAGGAATGTAACACACCAGAACTATCTCAAAACTCTCTACTTTACCCAGGACAAACAGCTTGCCGAATGGTGCAAGAAAAATGGGTGTTCTTCCGTATGGACAGACGACCCCACAAAAGCCAACATCATAACCCTGCCAAAAGGGCTGGTGAACCTCAACCCCAGACATTAGGAAAACCGTCCTTTTCAAGCCGATCTATCGGCAATACCCGGTACGAAACTGCCTCCCACGCACACCGGGCAGACCCCACACGGGAAAATTCAGCAAAAAACTCCGAAGCCGGAACCGATACAAGCCGGCTGGCGGCTTCACGCCACAGCAAATAGCCAACCCGATAGCTCCGCACGCCACCATTTCGCCACGACAGCCCCACCCCGCCAGGCTCACTAAAAACGCTCAAAAACTCATCAACATCGAACTCGGGAACCGCCCGCACTCCACTAGCAGGCCAAGAAGGAGAAGCAACCTCTAAATAGAACTCACCCGTATTACAGGAATCATCACTCGGGCAAAACAGAAAACTAAAACAAATCTCAGACACCCACACCACCCCGCAAGACAGATAGTGGGCACCAGTAATAACGCTTCATAGCGTCCCCCACGCAACTTAGGAAATTCGTTCTGGGACACTGACTGGCCTGTTCAGAGCAAGTCAGCGCCGGGTACTTGAACACCTGTCCTAAGTCAGGCCTCCCGCCTTCCCCCGGAGGGTCTTGTATAGCAAGGACGCTACCCGGCTTGCTTGCGCAAGTCGATACAAAAAAGCCGCTCTCACGGGAAAGCGGTTGACCGCTTAGGATGGTGTGTTCAGCACCTGCCGTCAGCCTACCACGACACACAGTCGCAACACCACACCCCGCTGGCGGCTTTACACACAAGAACAGCCGGTACCGGGGAGAAAGTGCAAAACACCCGGTACCGGCCAGGCGCGCCACAATGCGCCTAAACCCCTCCACCACAGAGGGGAAACTCAAAACTCTAGCCAGCGATAGCACAACTACTCAGATCCCCGCTTCGGCAACACTTCAACCAGCCCTTTTGGAAGATCTTCGGGCAGGAAATACAGCCGCCAATTCAGACTGTCGCGAAAATGGCGTACTTTTCTTTTATTCGCGTTTTTCCTGAGAGTGCCAGGTGTAACTCCAATCAAGGCCGCAGCCTCACGCACAGTCAAATATTCTGTTTCTTGCGTATTATGCATACTCATGCTTTAAGTAAAAGATGAAATAATCTAAAAGTCAATTGCTTAACTTGCGTATCTTGCATATTTTGCTATAATGGAACTATGAGCAATCAAGGTACCGCAGTTAACGCGGGAACTCTCACCGCAGATCAGGCCGTGGGTCTGACAGTGGGGCAATATATGCAACTAGCCGGAAAAACCAGGTCGGCGTTGGCTAGTTTTATAGGAATTAGTCAGCCAACCATGTCGCGGAAAATTTCAGGAAAAATTAGTTGGAGCGTTTCAGAGCTGGTTGATGTATCTAATTTTCTAAATCTTGATATTCAAGATTTAATGCCTTTACAGACGGGATATAACACTTGGGTACCTGCGGCGCGCTCGACAGGATTCGAACCTGCAACCTTCTGATCCGTAGTCAGATGCTCTATCCGTTGAGCCACGAGCGCATTTGCCGTTGCCTTAGCAACTACCCCAGTTTAAGACAGAGCCAATAAGCCCTCCAAATTAGCGACAGCTTATTTAATGTGATTCACACCCCGGCTCACTCCGAGGAAAGCTACGCGTGAGGTCTGGGTTTTTCCTCCCGCCCAAGAATTTGGAAAAGGTAGCGACGTTTTCCAAATTCTTATGCCCACCGCACCCACTCGGATAAAACCTAGGCTCCACGCTCGCTGGTACCGGTATCGCATCCGTAAGGGTTACACGCAGAACAGGAGTCTCGCGAGATACGCAATGAGCGTGCAGGGGTGGGCGCGGCTGGTACGGGATTTTCGCAAGGTACGTACTGAGCGTGCAGGGGCGGATTTATGCCGCAGGGTAGACACTCCTAGCCACAAAGATCCCTTATATAGTCGGGTACCAGGTGAGAAATCTAGAATTCTGTAATCCTTGAGGCACTAAATCCGTGAAAATGCCAGAGCATTTTCCGGATTTCGGGGCGCGCGGCAAAATCCGCCCCTGCGCGGCACTTTTAAGCGACTAATACCGGCAAACTAATCGGTAACGAACTGCATGAACAGCTCGTTTAGGGACTGGGCGTCCTCATCGGTTTTGCAGATAACCAAGATAGTATCGTCACCGGCAATGCAGCCGAGCACCGCATCAAACCAGGCCATATCGATCGCCCCCGCGAGTAGCTGGGCTCCCGCCGCTGGGGTACGCAGCACCACCTGGTTATGCACTACTGCGGAAGATACCAGCAGATCTTGGCACCATTTAGCTAACTTTTCATTACCGGGATCTTCTTGTCCTCGCCGCACTCGTACCGGATAGGGTTCGGGCAGCATGTAGATAGTTTTCCCGCTGGTGGCACGTACTTTGGTGGCACGTAATGCTAAAAGATCCCGCGACAGGGTGGCTTGGGTGGTGGGGATTCCCCGTTCAGCCAAGTGGGTTAGCAGTTGCGACTGGCTAGAGATTTCCTGTTGGCTGAGGATTTCGCGAATCGCTTCTTCGCGCGCGGCCTTAGTGGTCGGTACGGTTGCCATGCTCCTATCTTCCCATTACATGCGTTCGGGAGCAGTAACTCCGCAAAGATCCAAACCATTTTCGAGCACTTGCCGCACGGCCTCATTCAGGTGCCGGCGCGCTACGTGTGCCGCAGTTATTTCTTCACCGGAGCGGGGAATCACCCGGCATTGGTTGTACCAAGTGTGGTAGCCGGCTGCGAGTTTCTCCAGGTAGCGAGGTATCCGATGGGGTTCGCGTTCTTCCGCGGCCAGTTTGAGCTCTGCCGGGTATTGCGCCAAAACTCCGAGCAGATCCTTATCGGCTTGGCTAGACAGCGCGGAGGCCTCATATTCACCAGTGGCTTTCACTCCGGCTTCATCGGCGTTACGGCCTACTGAACAGGTGCGGGCATGCGCGTATTGCACATAGTAAACCGGGTTTTCATTGGTGTGGGAGCGCAGCAAATTCAGGTCAATATCGACAGTGGAATCCATCGATACTCGCACCAACGAATAGCGGGCAGCATCGACTCCTACCGCATCTACCAGGTCATCTAGGGTGATCACGGTGCCGGCGCGTTTCGACATTTTTACTTCCACGCCGTTTTCTTTCAGGTTCACCATCTGCCCGATAATGATCTCTAGGCTCTCCCCCGGGTTACCCCCGAAGGCGGCACACATGGCATACATGCGGTCGATATATCCGTGGTGGTCAGCCCCCAGAATCAAGATTTCGTGGGTGGCTCCCCGACGCTGTTTGTCCCGGTAGTAGGCAATATCGGCTGCGAAATAGGCGGGATCGCCATCGGACTTTAATATCACCCGGTCTTTATCGTCCCCATATTTGGTGGACTTTAGCCAGGTGGCGCCGTCTTGCTCGTAGATTACTCCACGCGAGCGCAGTTCTTCGATCGCGTCAGTGACTGCTCCGGAAGTGTGTAGCTCGTCCTCGTGAAAGAAAACATCAAAATCGGCGCGGAAATCATGTAAACAATCTTTGATCTCGCCAAACATCAAGGTGGTGCCGGCTTCCCGGAAGTATTCTTCCGCCTGCGCTTCCGGCAGCTCCGCTAGTTGCACGCCCTCCGCTTTAGCGCGCTCAGCGACTTTAGTGGCAATATCGAGGACGTACTGCCCGCCGTAACCATCCTCAGGCACCTCTTTGCCCTGCCAGCGCGCCAGAAGCGATTTGGCAAAGCGGGTGATCTGGGCGCCGTGGTCATTGAAATAGTATTCGCGAGTAACTTTTGCCCCGCTGGCCGCCAGGATCCGGCTGAGGGTGTCGCCGACGGCTGCCCAGCGTCCTCCCCCTAAATGGATGGGGCCGGTGGGGTTGGCGGATACATACTCCACGTTGATGTTTTGCCCGCTCAAGACATCACAGTGACCATAGTCTTTACCGGCCTGCAAAATCGTGGAAACTAGTGCCCCGGCTGCGGCGGCTCCAAGCCAGATATTTACGAATCCCGGTCCGGCCACCTCGGTTTTCGAGACGCCTGCTACCTGGTCAAGCTGGTCGGCAATCTTGGCGGCGAGCTCACGCGGAGCCATACCCGCTTTCTTTGCCAACTGCATCGCCACGTTAGTTGACCAATCACCATTATCGCGTGAACGGGGACGCTCAACTTTCACGGTTTCCGGGATAACGTCCGGGTCTAAACCGATTTCGTCTGCCTGGGTGACAAGAATCTGGCGGATTAGGGCACTTAGTTCTTCTGGAGTCATGCTTTAAGCCTAGACTGCCAGGCGTATTTCTCGCCAAATCTGGCGAGCTAGCCCACAATGGTAGCCAGCTGGCACAATGGGGGTATGAGTGAGCAGGTTTACCACAAGGTTGATAATCGCCATCCCGAGGCTCTGGAGCTTGAAGAACTGGGGCTAAAGTGGCTGGCGGAGCCCATGGATAAAGGCGGGGCGCACGTAGCACGGGTTGCGGCTTCTGGGCGCGGGTTTTTAGACACCGAACTAATCCCCTCTACCGCTATCACCAGCGAGGCGGCGCGGGCTTTCGGGGAGGCACTGGCGATTACCCATGCGGGGGGAGCGGATTGGTACGGGCAGCCTCCTCTAGGTTATTCGGGCCCCGGCTACATGGGTCGCTCCCGCCTCGAATTAATTTATGAGGACGCCGGACAAAACTGGGGCGAGTTTTTCGCTGATCACCGGATTATGCCCAACCTGCCACCCGCCCTCGCCAATGGTTCGATCGATCCGGCCGGAGCGGCAGTTTTAGAACGGCTGGCCGAGCGTTTGCGGGACGGAATCTTCGATGTTCCCCAACCGGCTCTCGTAAAAACTAAGGCCGCCAGGATCCACGGTGACCTGTGGACCGGGAACGTAATGTGGGCGCCCTCGGGAGCTTTAAAGCATTTTCCTGCCCTGGCAGGGCGAGGCGCTACCCCCGATCAAGCCCTGCCTTCAGTGGTGGGGGTGTTGATTGACCCGGCTCCTTCGGGCGGACATGCGGAGACTGATTTGGCGGCGCTGGGAGTATTCGGACAGCCCTACCTGGAGGAGATCTATCAGAGCTACAACCAGGTCTCTCCCCTAGCTTCCGGGTGGCAAGAACGTATCGGTTTGCATCAAATCCACATGTTGGCGGTACACGCTAACCTGTTCGGAGGATCTTACGGCCCCCACACTGTGCAGCTAGCTAGCCAATATCTGTAAAACCAGGCACCTCCCAAGGTAAAGTCGATGGTTTTTTGCTTACCGAAAAACGCGGGCACGATTTCGGGCGCGATCTTTGCGAAGCTGGCAAACGGGTTAGGCTAGTTTCATGAATCACATTGTTGCCTTAGTTATGGGAGTGCTACTGCTCGCCGGTTCGGCCTGGATTCGCCACGGGAGCGCGAGGACGCGTTTTTGGATCCCAAAACAAAAGAAAGATGTTTCTCGCTCCGGCATTCTGATTCTGGATGAACGGTGGGTATTAGTGTTCCTGCCGGCTCTGGGGTTATTCTTTTTGGCGATCGGAGCGACCCTGCCCGCAAACGCCACGCCGAAACCTGTCAACTACCTGCTACTGACAATCTGTTTAGTCAGCGCATTTATCGGCCTGGTAGGGATTATTTGGGGATTAACCAACCTGTATTATCCGGAGGGGCTGCGGCCAGCTTGGCTGCGCGCCTACTATCGCCAGCTAGGATTTGCGCCTTCCCGAGGTACTCGCCTGGCACCGGCCTGGTACCGCGAGCAGCTGCAAGATGATAATTTCGAGAATCCCCGCGAGAATCAAAAAGACCAAAACCAGATAGCCGCGGATGCGGAAAAACCGGAAAAATCTCGCCCCAGCCAGCAGAATCGTAAGAAACGGCGCCCCCGGTAAAACCGCAGACTGCGGCCGGTAGTTAGCTGACGGTAGCTCAATCAAAACCAAATTGGCATCCAGAAAACATCCAGAAAACATCCAGAGTGGGAACAGTTGCTGGTGTCAATATGGGGACACAATAGATAAGAGGAGATCGAGATTCATGACTAATAGCAATGATTCGACCCAACCCCAAAACGGTAATAACCCGATTGACGACTGGGAAATGGACGATTGGCAAAGCGCCGGCTGGCCCGGCGAAATCCCAGAACCTAGCGGCGACAGTTTTCCGCCGCTAAGCCCCGGGAACACCGGCAACTTTAATACCGCCGAGGCCGAGGAGGCGCGTCCCGAATTGACCGGCAGGATCACCGATATTCAACCTGGCACCCCAGCTGTTAGCGGCGAGGCGACCTCCTCGTACAGGGGGATCAGTCCCCAAACAGATCCAGCTTTCCCCACTGGGCAGACTGCTTCTGAGGATCGCTCCTCCCCTTACAGCTTCGGGGTTAACGACTCATCTCCCTCGCAAACCACCAGTTCCTTCGCTAATGACTTTGGCGGGCAACCGGCGGCAGATACCGCTGATTACCCCTACTCCCCCTCACCCCAGGGATCATTTTTACCCCCCGAACAGCCCGCTTGGGAACCATCCCCCATGCCGGCTAAACGCAAAGAAAAAACCAAACGTGGCCCAGGCTGGCTGGCAACTATCGCGATTGCGGTAGCCGCTGCCCTGTGTGTATGGCTGCTGCCTTCCGATTGGGGTTCACGTACTACCTCTCTGGGTAAATCTCCGGTGAAAGTGGCGACCGAGGCTCCGGTCACCCAAGCCAGCGCCAAGAACACCAACTGGGAGGCAGTAGCTAAAGCAGTCCAGCCCTCAGTGGTAGCGATCCAGGTAGCTTCCGGTAATTCTGGAGAGACCGGATCCGGGGTGATTTTTGATGAGGCCGGACACGTGATTACCAACTACCACGTAGTAGCCTCCGCGATTTCGGGCAACGCAAAAGTCCAGATCGAGCTATTTAACGGGAAAATCTATGACGCGAAAGTTTTAGGTTCCGATGCTTCTACCGATTTGGCGGTACTAGAGTTCGTGAGTCCTCCCAAGGATTTACAGATGGCAGCGCTCGGTAGTTCCACCGGTTTGCGGGTAGCTCAGCCAGTAGCGGCCATTGGTTCACCGCTAGGACTAGAAAACACCGTTACTACCGGAATTATTTCTGCCCTCGACCGTCCAGTAGTAGTCACCCAATCATCAGAATCAGAAGGTTCGGGGATACAGATTCCCGGCCTGAATGACCGTTCCGGTGCTGGCCAGCAGGTAGTTACTAACGCTATCCAAGTCGATGCCGCGATCAACCCCGGTAACTCTGGCGGCCCCCTTTTCGATGCCTCCGGGAAGGTTATTGGGATTACTTCCTCGATCGCCTCCCTAGGATCCTCCAGTGGCGGTCAGGCGGGCTCGATTGGGATTGGTTTCGCGATTCCGGTGAATCTAGTTCGTAACGTTGCCGACCAGATCATTACTTCCGGAAAAGTTACTCACGCGATGTTGGGAGTCACGATCGACACCGCGGTTGCCAAGATCGGGGGCGAGTCCCGGATGGGAGCGCGGGTTTCCACGGTAGTTCGCGGCTCGGGCGCTGATCGCGCCGGCTTAAAGGAAGGCGATTTGATTACCAAGATCGATGACTTCCAGGTGGGATCCGGAGTGGCGCTAACTGGCTATGTACGCTGGTACAACCCCGGAGACAAAGTTAAACTCACGGTGCTACGCCAAGATGGCACCCATGAGATTGAAGCCGAACTGGGAGCACAAACTAGCGATAGGAAGTTTAGACGCTAGCTAATGAAAAAAGTTGAGCCCGCCGGGTTTACGGCGGGCTCAACTTATATATAGAACTCTAGGAGAAGATGGAGCGGAAGAATCCGCCGAACCAAGAGAATACTCGCACGAAAAATACCCGCACTTTCACTACAAAGCTATCGGAGTCATCGCCTTGCTCATCCGGCTGGGTCGTCGGCTCTGGTACCGCAGTAGGCGGCTCATCCGGAAGCGGAGCCTCCGTAAAGGTAGGTTCCGGGGTAGTAGGTTCTACGCTCGGCTGCGGATCCGTGGTGGGCTCGGGAGCCGGAGTAGTCGGATCCGGGGTTGGCTGGGGTTCCTCAGTAGTTGGATCCGGGGTTGGCTGCGCAGTTTCACTGGGAACCTCCGGCTGAGTCGGTTCGCTCGTAGGTTCGCTGGTGGGCTCTTCGCTGGGTTCAGCAGTTTCACTAGGATCTGGATCCGCAGTCGGCTCGGGTGCCTCGGTTGTCGGATCCTCGCTGGGCTGAGGTGCCTCCGTAGTGGGATCCGGTGTCGGTTCAGCCGGTTCCGATCCCGCCGGGTATCCGAGATGCTTTTCCAAACCCTGCAATGCCAAGGAAACGTCAGCATCACTAATCGGGTTTTTGAAGTCTTTAACTCCCGCCATGCCGGCGGCCATTAAATCGCCTTTACAGGTGTGGTCGAGACCCAAAAGATGCCCCAGCTCATGGGCAACCGTAGACACCTGGGTAAGCCAACCGCTACGGTCAAGACGCAGATACAGCAGCCGCTGCGCGGCATAGGCAGTACCGATCGCTTTGCCCTCGGAATAGGGCGAATCAATTACCCGCACCGGGCGGTTAGCCATCGAGTCCACAAACTTAAATTTGACTTTCCCGCCGCTGCGCTCGGTCCACATCTTGGTGGCGGCGTCAATCGCCGGACGGAACTTGGTGTTACCCAAATACAGCGACAAAGTATAAGAATCAGCGCTGGTAGCCCCAATCAAAAAGGTATCCAGATTGCTGATCGGCTGTCCCTTTGCCACCTGATTATGCATTACCCGGCATTCGCGTACCGTAGGAGTGCGGTCCGCCGCCTGCACGTTCTGGCTGCCTGAGACTGCAAATAGTCCCCCTAGTGCCAGACCCACCATCGTTAAGGTGGCTACCAAAATGTTCTTTTTTCGACTCATACTCATACTGAAATCTTACCAATCGGTAAGATTAAAGCAAGGTGATAATCTCATTTTTGTTGAGAACTTGGCCATAACTGGCGGTTGGTCTAGTTTTATACTCTAAACCCCCAGCTAAAAGCGGCGGGGGCTTGCCTGGCTAAACTAGTCAGGCAAGCCCCCAGAAGGAACTCAACTATTTAGATTAGAGATTCAGACCAAAAGAGTCTTCGAAATTAATGCCCGCCAAAAAGTCGTCATCAATATCGGGAATCTTAAAGTCATCAGCAGACCAACCCATCTTGGCCATCGCTTCCTCAGTAGGCTCCACACTGGCATCACGGAACATCGACAGACCGGTACCAGCCGGAATCAGCTTACCGATAATCACGTTTTCCTTCAGGCCTACCAGCGGATCCTTCTTCGCCGCCATCGCGGCATCAGTTAGCACCTTCGTAGTCTCCTGGAAGGAAGCTGCCGACAACCAAGAATCGGTAGCCAGCGATGCCTTGGTAATCCCCATCAGTTCCGGACGAGCCGCAGCTGGCTCTCCGCCCTCGGAAACTACCTTGCGGTTAATCGAGCGGAACCGAATCGAATCCACCAAAGTACCCGGCAACAGGTCAGTGTCGCCCGACTTCAGCACGGTCACCCGCCGCAACATCTGGCGCACAATCACTTCAATATGCTTGGAGTGAATATCTACGCCCTGCGAACGGTAAACCTCTTGCACCTCGTTGACCAGCTGTTTTTGGGTGGAGTTAACGCCCAAAATCCGCAGTACCTTCTTCGGATCTAGACGACCCTCAGTCAGCTGCTCGCCTACCTCTACATGGTCACCATCAGAAATAATCAGCTTCATCCGGCGCGGAGCGTCAATAATCAGATCATCTTGACCATCATCACGCACCACTACCAAATGGCGCGGTTCACCCGGTTCATCAACCACCTTGACGCGCCCGGCGGCCTCGGTAATCAAAGCTTCACCCTTGGGGGTACGAGCCTCGAATAGCTCCTGTACACGCGGCAAACCCTGAGTAATATCAGCAGCGCCCGCGGCACCACCGGTGTGGAAGGTACGCATCGTCAGCTGGGTACCGGGCTCCCCAATCGACTGGGCAGCAATAATCCCCACGGCCTCGCCAATATCAACCCGTTTACCGGT
>QWCK01000963.1_pt1 | contig 46036 bp, 66 predicted proteins | sample 1972571 | NCBI WGS metagenome assembly QWCK01 (sample SAMN09866710, study PRJNA288562) | Human gut metagenome isolate term2_stool, whole genome shotgun sequencing... | isolation source: gut | host: Homo sapiens | place: USA: California | reverse complement strand
ACGCCATTCGGTGATTATCCGAACTTTCAGTATTCGGTCATTGAAAATTGCTTCTGCGTGTTCGTAAAAGTAGAAAATCTCGAACCGTGGGCAAAATAGCGTACATCGCGAAAACGTTGAAATCAAGCCGAAAAACAACGTCGTAAAACGCCCTGTAACGCATTAAAAATAAAAAGAGGTAGTATACTACCTCTTTTTTTCATGCCACGAAAGAGTTCGGACGATTATTTGCCCTCTTTTTTCAACTCAAGCACTGCCGATTCAATTAAGTTGTCAATTTCTTCGGTATTAAGCTTGAAGCCTTTGCTCTCCAAGAAATCGAGTACGTATTTTTTCTTTTCTTCTCCGCGTCCGCTACCCTTGTATAACATCTCTGCCGCTTCAACGGCAACCTTGACCCAAAGTTTAATTGTTTCAAGTTGTTGCGCCGTGACTTTCGTTTTAATGTACGGTACGAGAAATGCCGATACAAGCGAAATAATAAGAGTAAGTACAGCTACCACAATTTGTGTTAAATCAACCATCGTAAAATCCTCCTTTGTCCGTGAAATCCGATGGTGTCGGATTGACTTTGTACAACTTCATGAGTTTAATTCTGTTCTCTACTTTTGCTTTCGAGTAGTAAAACCCTGTACCCGTTGCCGTTTCTGCGGCGATCGCCGGGATAAGATAATTGAGTGGTGTTAGATCGCTCGTTCTCCATATCACTACAAGCGTAAAAGCAATAATCACCACATTGATTGCGCCTGCCGTGATAAGAATCTTCTTAGAAAACTCTATCGGATATTTTTTCTGCTTTCTCATGAGAATCTTTTTACATAATCAAGCGAAATCCACCCTGCACCCGACTTGAGTTTTCCCCACTTGCTAGCGCCCACGCCGTCACGTTCTTCTACAATCGTGTACACGCCGAAATCTCTAATTGTGCCGACCACTTTCGTGTCCGTGCCGGGTCCCTTGCGGATATTAAGTGCGCCCACCGTAACATGTACGAGATAAGAACCGTTAGAGGGTTTCTTTTTCTTCTCCGCGACGGGCGCGTCTACTTTCCCTCCGAGATTCTTCGTAACACGCTCCGCAAGAACGCCAAGCCTGTTATATAGCCAATCACCCGGGCAAACAGTATGCGAAAACCACCGATGAACCGTGATAAGCATTTCATCGCTCTTTGGATAGTAGGCTAGCGCACGGTCTTTGTTCGGAATCCAAATAAGTTTTGTTTTCCCATAGCGACGACAAATATCGGTTGAAAGCCTGACAAGTGATTCAAACACGGCTTCGGTCATCGCATACGGGTGAAACCTATCGGACGCGCACTCAATCGTAATCGCCCGATGGTCGTTTGCCGGACTTGAGGTACACCAACTGCGATCTCTCTCATCAACCGACAAGCCCACATCGCCGCTCTTGCCGATAACATAGTTCGATGAAACATCACGATTGACGGTAGCGAAATAATCGCACCCTTGCTTTGCCGACCACTGCCCTACGATACAGTGCGGCGTAATGCGGTCAATCTTCATCTGCCTGGGACTGTTTTTGTGACTTGAAATTCTCGTATAAGAAACAAGCGAACTGTTACTCATTGACGGTCGCCTCCTTTTCAAACGGCAAGCGGTTGACCTCTGCCATGATTCGCTCTGCCGTGCCGTTTCCTCCAAGCTTTCTGTAAGGTACATAGAGGTATTCATAGAGGTTTTCGTATTCATCTTTGCTAATGCGCCCTTGCTTGATATACTCCGTTCCAAGGCTACATATGCGGTCATGCCCGATACCTCTTAGCATTTCACCCTCGACGCTATTCTTGCAATCTCTGCGTTGAATAAGATAGGTCAGAAAAGCCCAGAACCCCCCACTCGCAAAGACGGCGCAAATAAGCGTGATGATGAATGTTTGCTGTGAAACCATAGGCTACTCCCCCTCTGTTGTTTTCGGATAAACCTCACCCGTGATATACGCGTACTCGTCCTCCGTAATCGTTCCCCTCTCTACACGCACTTTCATCTGCGCTTTCGTTAGTCTTTTGCGTTGATAAAGTCTTTTGAAGCTTTCTACAAGTGTTCGCATTACAATACCCCCTGTTCTACGAGTTCTTCGGTGTACTCGTCAATCGCAATCATCTTTGCGTTGAGAAAAAGCGTCGCTCTGGGATTGATCTCAAGATTTCTTCCCGTAAGAAGCCAATCGCCAAGATTCTTTTCGATTTCTTCCGCAAGTCCGTCTCGTTTGTCGAGAATGAAAACATACTCATCGTACTCAAAACCCTTGTAATCCTCACTCTCATACGGTTTTACATTTTCCCGTACTCTCACTTCCACCTTGTCAAAATCCGCTCCGTAAGTGTCGATGGTGAACGACTTCGGTGTTACATCTCCTTGTACTCTCATTTAATTCTCCTTTCTGTAAACTAAATACACATTGCAATTTGCCGGAACTGAACGAAAACAAAACAACCCATCTGTTCCGCCCATTATGCACACATCTCTAACCCCACTTGTAAGCTCACCGAACTTTGCTCTAGAAGCGCAATAAGTGTTCTCGCCGCCGCCGCCCTCGATAGGTATCATTATCCAAGATTTGTTCTCAATGTAGGTAATATTTTTTACATAAAAAGGTTTAGTGTTATCAGCGGAAAGAGTAATAGTTTCACCACCAATGCCGAGTTCGTTCTCTTTAGCGGATTTTGCTTTGTTTTGTAACATAACCGCTGTAGCGTTTCCCGTCCAACTCTCAATACCTCGATATACCACTTCATCGCCGCTTGCCGTTACGCCCGATAAATTCGGTACATTGTCCGCTCTGCCTGTTATTTTGCTACCTGCGGATTCTCCAAGTGCGGTGCGCACGTCGTTCGTCGCGAACTCGACGAGTATAAGGAAAACGAGCGCACTATATTCTTCGTATCGCAATCCCGTCCAACCGGCTCCTTTTTTATCAGGTATATACTTCGCATATCCTCCACCACCATCTGCCCTCTCTCTATTTGTCACTGCGGCGTAATTCTGGCTCGTTGCATACGCACTCACGTAACAACCCGAACCGGGGTGTTTCTCAAAACCGCTCACGGGTTTATCAGCAATCTTAATGCTTTCAATATTTCCTACACGTTTTCGCTGATAGTAGAACACTGGAATTTTAACCATTACATCGCCCGTCGAGAACGTCTCACGCTTCATCTCCGACCACGGATAACAGTTGTCAAAATCGCTATGCCCGGCAACTGTACCGATCGATCCTTTCGCTGTTTTCCCAACCGCGTCATCGGTGCGCGTCCACGCCGGTGAAGAACTCGTGAAATCGCGTTTAATACCGTAAATCTTTACAAACGACAACGCCACGGTGCGCGATTGTCCGCTTGCGGTAATAGATACGGTATCCATACTCGTCTCGCTACCTTTTACCGCTTTAATCGTCCACGTTCCTGCCTTTTGAACGGTGAATGTATGCGTTCCGCTCGTATTCGGTGCGGTGTACGTTGTACTGCCACTCGTACAAGTTAGCGTTGCGCCAACGGGATAGGTAACTTTGATTGTGGATTCAAAGTAAGCGAGGGTTACGGTTTTGCGCTCTTTCGTTCTCGTAATATTGACGGTGCGCGTCGAGGTTTGATTGCCGTCGGTAGAGGTGACCGTCCACGTGCCGACTTCGTGAACTTTGAACGTGTAACTGCCGCTCGTATCGGTTGCCGTGTATTTAATTGTGTCTTTCATGCACGTTACGGTAGAGCCTTTCGGATAGGTTGTTACAATCTCCGAGGTGAAATACTCATAGTTCCCGGTGTATTCGCTTGCTCCACCTGCTTCGGCAACTTTCGATACCGTTCTTGTCGGTTGCGAGTAATCTTTTACTTCTCCGAACTCTACGTGATATTGGTGTCCCGTCATCACGGTAAAGGTTGCCGTTTTCTTCATCGGACTAAGGGTTGCAACTTTCGTCTTTGTGCCGTCCGTTTCGTCGATACACCGTACACGCACGGTTGAGAACGCGGAATCGTCGTCAATATTGATTGTGACCGTAACCGCTTCACCATTCGCCGGTGCCATTTTCACCCTGTTGACCGCGCTTGACGATAGGTTGTATACACCTTGCGTTGAGAACGGAAATGCCGAGAAATAGTACGTGCTATCCTCGTCGAGGTTTTCAAGCACGAACGGCGTTGTCGCATATTTCCCTAACTCTTTGTTTACAACGGCGAGTTCACCGTCGCTCGTTGTTTTCGGGTAGTCCTCCGTCGAGTACCGAACCATAACGCCGCCAACGGAACAAAGTAAGTTGCCCTCCACATAACTATCTTCGGGTTCGAGAAACGTAAGCCCGATAGAGGTGTTCGATAGAGGTGTAGCGACGAAACTCCTCATGTTGTTTGGTTGTTGACCTATCTTTCTTAGGATATTATCAACAATCCATTTTGATTCTGCCCAACTCATAAATTAGCTAACCTCCTCACTGATAACTTCTCCATCTGCGTTGAACGTCGTTACTTTCGTAAGCGACAATACGTCTTTGTTGTACAGTTTTTGCACAATGCGCGTATCGGATTCAAACACGGTGACAATCTTGTCGTCTCCGCTCGTTTCCGTAATCGTTTTACCGTCTTTTGAGAACACTGTTTCTTTCGGGACAAACCCGTCCGTCTTTTTCTCTACATAGTTAATTTGATTTTGTAGATTCCCTGCAATATCTCCGTCGAACTGCCCTTGAATAAAGTTGAACCACATCGTAAAGAGTTCTTCTTGTTGCTTCTCGAACGTTGTGACTTCGTTACGATAGTCCGTTTTAATCGTTTCAAGTTCTTTGTCGCCCTGCGTCCGCAAGTCTTTTACATACTTTCCGAACCCCGTTTGCGTATCACGCGCCGTTTCTTCAAAGAGTGCCTTTTGCGCTTCAAAGTAGTTTTGAAAAGCGGTGTACAAGTCCGTACCGTTCTCAACCATACTCATAATCGCGTTCATTGCTTCGTTCATGCGGTTCGCGTCTTTTGCACTGAAAAACGAGTTTTCCTTGTTGCTGTATAACGTCACATCTTGAAAAGATACTGTGCCGTCCTCGTTTGTGATCTCGTTAAACCGTTTCAAGCCGCTCCATACCGCGTCGGTGAAATTGACTGGTAGTAAATCCCAACTCACTAGAAATCGCCCCCTCTCATACCAAAGTTCCACGTGAATTTACGTAAGCCGTTCAGTTGATTATCTAGGCGGTCATGAATATCTAGGATTGCTCCCTCAAGACGGTTCAAGTCCGCATAATCCATGGTGTTACAGTTGTCGGCGAAGATAGGAGCTTCACCGTAATGTTGTTTCACGGTCTTTTTGTTGAGTGTTTGTAAGTTCTCCTCAAGGCGATTGATTTCATCGGCATAGAAATAGTCTGCCGGGATTCGATCTCTCCCTAGCGGTAAGAGGTCAAAATCTTCATAGAGTTTTAACGACATCTTCCTAAGGTGTTCAAGATTATTCTTGATACGGTTAAAGTCTTTTGCATTAAACCGATCTCCGTTATAAACCCCGTCACCGTCGGTAAATCCGCGCCAATTCGTCTTTGGTGTTTCCCAAGCCATCGCCTATACCCCCTTTCGCCTTGCCGTGATTCTTCCCGAGAAACTTTGATTGAACTCAAGTGTTTGCCTGTATACCGTGACTTTCATATCGTCGATAAAGTCATTTTCCTGATAGACAATGTCGTTCACATCAAGTTCGGGATTTCCGCGCGTATCATACTCGTACTCGATACCTGACTTGTAGTATTCGCCTAGCCACTCTACCAAGTCATGTGCGATCTCCATATCGGAAATCACGGGATTTTCCCACTTGATCACCTTTCCGCGATTGTTCAAAGACTTTACAACTTGTCTCTCTACAACCTTGTAGCGATAACCGTACAATTCGAGTTTATGTTTTCCCGTCACGAAGAACTTAACCGTCGCGTAATAGCAACCTGAATCAATCACTTGTGCGCCGTTCTCCACACCCTCGATCGCCGCCCTAAAATCGTGCGACGCTTCACCGACAAAGAACGTTTGTGTTTCTCCGCTCTTAACCGTCACTTCCTCCGATACGAGGTTTTCTTCTTGTATACCTTTCACGTAACTATAACAAGGGACGACGACCTCTTTGATGAGTTCCTGTTTGATTGCTTTCGGTGAACTCGTCATATCTTTTCTCGTAATCGTAAAGTCCGTAATATCGCCGAACTCAAAGTTGTTCAAAACAATGCGGTTAAACGGCTCTTTCGTTTTCGTGAACTCGATCTCCATTGTGTCAAAGTCATCGAAATCGTGAAGAATACTCATGTTCTTTACAATCTCATCTTCGTTCTCGTATTCCTCTACGAGTTCGTTGTTGTTATAAGTACGGATTGTAAATGCGTCGGGCAACGCGTGACCGAACGTTAGCTTCACGCCGTGATACATGCACTGTGCTTCTTGTACCACCTTGATTTTCGGATTCTTTGAGAACGTGCAATCTTCGCCTGAAAGCGCCGCGGAAACAAAACCCGTATGAATGGTCGTTTGCCCTCTACTCGGATAGAAGAACATCGTACCGTCCACTACCGTGTAATTGGTATTGAGGGACGCGTATTCCTCTTTCGGTCTACCGTCGAGAATCGCTTTGATATTTGAGTAGTTCGTACCGTCGCTTGAGTACGCTTCGGCTTCGGGCGCAAAGTTCGATTTGATCTGAATCCTGCCGTCGCGCGTTTGAGATAGTACACATCGAGAAGCGTTCGCGATAATCTGCAATGCTTCTTTGTGTTTTACGCGCGGAATCGGATTCTTCGTGTAGAGTTTTTTAAGCCGTGGGTCAATGTAGAACTTTTTCTTGCCTGCGTCTACGATGATCTCTTTCGCTAGGTCAAAGTAACTAATGCCGTTCGGCTCGTATCGCCCTTTGTAATACTCCGCGTCCATCGAACGCAATACATCTTGACAACGGATTGTCGCCGTGAAATCGTCCGATTCCCACTCCGAACAAAGGAGATGATTTCCTCGAACCCACTCAATCTCACCTGTTTCGGGCAACTCGTAACCATAGTAAATATCCATTTCTTGACCCGTTTCGAGAAAGTTGATTGCCGACTTCGGGTTGTCTACGTTGAAATATTTATCATAGTTTTTAAGAGTTACGGAAAAGTCCACTTGCGGTACATCTGCGCCAATCGGCGAAACATACGTATCAAGCTTTGAAGCCATTACCTCGTCATTGTGATAGACAAGTCCGTAACCGAAACGGATTGAGTAAATGCGCACCCTCGATTGAGGATTCTTCATGCGATAGAAGATAAATTTTACCGTCGTCGTATTCTCTAGAACTTCTTCGGTGGTAAATAAACTCTTATCGTTTCCGCGAAACTCAATCACTTGTCCCGTGTCGCCGACCATATCGAAATCGACGGGATAGTTCTCTCCAAAGTTAATGGTGATTCCCTTAAAATCCTGCGCGAGAACGTTGAGGGCAATCGTAAGCTCGAACTTCTTATCCGAAACAAGCTCTCTACTCACAATGCCCGTGTCGAGATAGGCGCTTGACGCGCTTCTACGCGGTAGAAAGAACATCGAACCGTCTACACGGGTAAAGTTTTCTTCAAGTGTCGCATAAACGAGATCGTCAACTTTCTCTTTGAAGATACTTTCCGTGTTTGAGTAATGCGCGAAATCGCCGTCTTTTACACGGGCGTTCGCCTGTATCTTTTGATTGAGCATGCCGAAAGAAATCATGATGAAGCCCCTTTCTCTCAAAGAAGCTTTCATGCTCTCTTTATAGGCTTTTGATACTTTCTGCATGGCTACTCACCCGTGTCAATGAGGTTCACTTTACAATTTCTGTAATGCGTCGGTGTCCCGTTGTCATCAACCCAATACGGTTCGGCTGTTCGGTCGCCGCAATACATCTTGAGTGTTTTACGCGCGTTCGTCACCGGGTCATTGAATGTTACGAAGAAGAAAAACCCACTGACAAGGCGCAAGATACGCGACCATTCTTCGGCGGTAAGCCAAGGCCACTCAAGGTTGTCAATCTTGTATTGATCTCGACCTACCCTTTGCCCGACAACCGTACCGTTGGCGTTACGCCCTGCGTCTACAACGGTAGTGACAACCGGCGATACGCCGCGCTTGCAAGGAGGTAGTTCGTGTCCGTTAATTGCTAAGTAAGCCATCGTTTTTCTCCCTCCCTATTTCACGAAACGAAATCCGTCCGCTTCTTCCTGGGTTACAACCGCGTCTTTTACAGTGCGGTTGCCAATTTGTACAATCGTCTTTTCTTTCTTTTCCGCTTGCCGTTTTACATCTTCAGCAATCTGATTGAGTGTCGGCTCTACGTATTCCGAGTAGAACTCACGCATACCATCTTTTACGCCGTCAACCGTGTAGGTGCCGTGCGTCGATAGACTAGCTTCAACCGCACCTGCGTACTCGTTTGCGTCGTAACCTGCAAGCCCTGACGGGTCAATCGCAAGGGCAAGTGCCGGGGTAAAATCATTCACTGAGCCAAGCCACTTATCCATCACGCGCATAGAGGACGGAATCATATTCTCAACACCGAGATTGAAGCCCTCGACGACGAACGCGCCGATTTTATGAAACGCCCTTGACGGCGAGTGTTCCTGCGTTCCCTGTTTACCATGTTCAATAACGCTTCTACCGAACTCCTTGATACGGGACATTGCGCTGTTCCACAATGAGTTCACGCCGTTGATGAAGCCTTGAATGATATTAGAACCGATCGTCGTAAACGAGGAAACAATATCCGAGCCGTCCGGGGTTTTAAACCAAGTGATCGTTGACCGACCGAAATTCGTCATCGGCGCTTGTACAGTCCGATAATCACTACTGATTTTCGAGCGAAAACCACTGATAACATCATTCGCAAAATTCGAGAACGCCGAGCGTGAAGCAATATCAGCAAACCATCTTTTTATACTGTTCGCCCAAGTTGTCATGTTAGAACGAACCGTCGTGTAGGTGCTTCCGATTCTCTCACGAAAGCCCGAGATTACGTTGTTGGCGTACTTTGAGAACGTGGAATTGTTGACCGCGCCAGCGCCGTTCGCCGTGAACCACTCTCGCGTTTTGCTTGCCCAAGTCATCATACGGTCACGCGTCGTCGCATAGGTTGACGCAACGGTGTCGCGGAATCCTGCAACCGTGTTGTTTGCATACTCCCCAAAGGTCTTTTTGTTTACGCCGCCGGATTCACCGCCGAACCAATCCTTTACTTTCTGCGCCCACGTCGTCATCTTGTCTTTCACCGAGGTGTACGTATTGCCAATCTTCTCTCCGAAACCTTGAACGATACTCACTGCCGCGTTTTTGAATTTTGAGAAGATACTTCCGTCACCGTCGCCACCCGTAAACCACTTATACACACTCGTTGCCCAAGTGGTAATCTTGTCTTTTACGGTGGTGTATACGTTCTTAACTTTGTCGCCAAAGTATGAAACGATCTTCGCACCTGCCGACGCGAACTTCTGGAAAATATTGCCCTCTCCGTCGCCGCCTGTAAACCAATTCCAAATACTAGTTGCCCAGCCTTTGATGATTGCAAGCCCTGTACCGATGAGGTTCTTAATCCCGAGATAAAGTCCCTCGACAATCATTTTGCCGTATTCCATCATTACGGTAGACGGTGAATGAATCCCGAACACGGCTTTGAATCCATCAACGAACGGCTTGAAGATATTGTCGTAAATCCACTTGCCGATATTCTTGATTCCCTCCCAAATACCTTTTAACAAGCCTTTGATGAGTTCAATGCCTGACTTTCTCGTGCCGTCCTCGTTATGTGAAAGCTTGTAGAAATAATCGCCGATCGCTTTCATCGCGTCTTTAATTCCCTGGAACACGAAACTTGCCGCCGCGCCGATTGCCGCACCGAGTAGACGGAACAACGATTTTGCAACACCCGACCAGTCAATTCCTTTTACGAAATCGAGGAACGCGGTGTACATGGTGCGCGATAACTGCGCCCAATCAATGCTTTCGATCCATTCCGACGCTTCACTGAACATACCGATGAAATACTCGCCGACCCGCTTTCCAGCAAGCCCCCAATCCAAACCCTCAATAAAGCCGATAATCATATCGAAAAGGAGGGTAAACTTTCGGATAACCAATCGACCGATATACGTAAAGTCAATCATTTCAAACGCGCCGTTCACCATCTCCGCCAAGCGGTGACCGATATTCCTGAAATCAATCGACTTTAAGAACCAATAGTATGTTTGGATTGCGGCGTTCGTCCAATAGCCCATCTTGCGACCGATACCGTGCCAGTCAATGGAATCCACGATCTCATTGACTTTATTTCCGAGTAGCGTACCGAGTTCTTTCCAATCTCCTGCTTCAAACGCGGCTCTCAATTTATCCGCGAAATCGGCAATGGCGCTATCAATCGGTACTTCTTCAAACATATCGGCGAAACCACCGCCACCGCCGCCACCGCCGCCGCCCGACGGCTCGTTTTGATCTGGTTTTGAAATGATATTAAGTTCGTCAATACCGAGGGTTGCGTCGCGGATTTCTTTTGCCGCTTTCTTTGCCGCCTTTCCTGCGCCGCCTACCGCGCCGCCGAAAGACTTCGCTTGCTTTCTTGCGCGAGTAAAAGAGGTCGCCCCAGTTAATCTCGCAAAGAGTTGATTGATGATATTAAGTAGTGCAACAAACTTGTCGATTAGAAAATCAATCGCCGGCGCGAGTGCGTTGATGATGGGAGATACCATAGCGCCAACCGAGTTTTTGAGATATTGCATACTCGTCGCAAGGCGATCCATGCTTCCTGCGAACTCTCCACCCATTACCTGACTGTATTGATAGAGGTTTTGCACACCCTCTCGAACCGCGTCTGCCATAAGCTTCAAGAACGCGCGGATTGCACGATACATCGCGATACGCTTGATAGCACCTAAGAATCCACCAAGCCGCTTTGTCGCGCCTGTAATTCTGCCCCTGATTCCGTCAAAGTGTTTACCAAGCAATTTCAATCCCGCCGACGCGCCACTTTTCCCAATTTTAAATAAGCCCGATACGAAAAACCCAACGCCTGACGCGGCACCCGACGCGGCGATTCCAACGCCGTGAAAAGCGCTTGATAGGAAACTCAATGCGCCTGACGGAATCGCGCCTGTAATTTTCTGCGACAATCCCGAAAACGTCGAGCCGATCTTATCTTTCATTGCCGACAGTCCGTCAAACGCACCTTTGAATAAGTTTTGATCTATCTTTTCGGAAAACGCGCTAACCTCACTACCGGCTTGCGATAACACGGCTCTCGTTTTGTTGAGAAAACCCTCACTGTTGTCGGTGGTAGGTTGATTTTGTTGTCCCGGTTTCCCTACACCTTTGTTTTGATTTAATCTCTCCGTCGCGTCGGCGAGATCGTTTAATTTCTGAACGCCATCGCCGTTTACCTCGTTTGTTGCCGCCGCAACGTTTGAAATTCCTTGCGCGATTTTGTTGAGGTTGCCAATCCTCTTAATCGAGGTTAGTTGAGAAACGGCTTCGGAAAGTTTACCGAGCTTCGAGATACTTCCTCCGACGGATTCATTATTCAAGCCCTCTAAGTCTTTCAATACCGATGAAAGCCCTAGTCCTTTACCTGTTACGCCTTGTAACTTCTTTAGAGAATTTGCGAGCGCGTTAATTCCCTTTGTCGCGTCTTGCGATTGCGCTGTAATCTGTAACTCTAGCGCGTCAATTTGAGTTCCCATGCGCTCACCCCTCTTTCTTTTCAAACGCTTGATTGTTTGTAATCATGAACGCTTCCATAAACGCTTTATTCTTGTTATACGCTTCTACTTCCTTGCGACGTTCTTTGTCCTCCGCACTCTTTCTTGTAATCGGGTACGGTTCATCTACATAAGGAATCGGCTTCGTACCTTTCTTTGCAAAAGCGTGTAATACGGGCGAAACACTGCATATTGCGTCGTATACATAGCGACCTTGTAGCCACATTTCCATGTTCTTTCGCTCTACGCGCATTTCATCTGCCTTGCGATAAAACGTTACGAGATTGGAATCTTTGTCCCAATACTGTTCTTCAGTCATTCCGATTGATAAGTAGTACGGAAACAGTTCTTCAAATGTTTCTTTGTAGGAGTGAATAGGGGACAGCCGTTCTTGACCGTCCCCCTTAAACGCGGACGGTAGTTCTCCTACCAGCTTGCCGTCCACACCACGTTTCCCTCCGACTTTTCGGGTTCCGATACAAGCGCCATGATAGGCTCGTTGTACATCTCCGCAAGCTTGCCGATGAGTTCTTCTTTATTTGTCATGTGATTGAAAATATCGTCAATAACGTCTTTCTTGATGAAGCGATGGTGCGCTAGAAAAGCGCCCTCGAACAACATCGGTAAAATCGTCATCGGCTTCGCTTCAATATCACTTGCCACAAAACCCTTGTTCTCCATCTCCGAAACGGTTCTGCGCGTGTATTCAAGCGTGTATTCCTTGCCGTCGAACGTGAAAGTTAGCTGTTTCGCCATGATTATTCACCGACCGTAATCGGCGTACTGGGCGCAATGGTAATCGTCATATCGACAACTTCATTTACACCACCGCCAACGGGAAATACGGACAGTTGCCCTTTGAAATTGAACTTGCCGTCCGAGCCAGTGGGCGTAAGTGCGCCACCCGTTTCCGTGCCGCCGAACCATACTGCGTAATCATTTTCAACGCCGTCAAGTTTTTTCAGTTTTTCAAAATCGGCTTTCGTATAGTTCGCCGTGAACTCAAGCGCGTCGAGCGATTGAATACCGGGAATATACGTCTGCATGTTGTCCGAAAGCGTCGTCGTTTCGAGCATTTCGGGCGAGCCGCCTAGGTCTGGAAACTCTTTAATATCAATCAGCTTTTCATATGCCGACGCTTCTTTCTTCATGAGAAAGATTTTGTAAGTGCTAATAGCCATGTTTCTACCCCCTGTAAATAGTGTTGTTCCTGCCGATTACCGCTCTATAACGACCGAGCATACGATAGATCGTTGCGTCGTCCAAGTTGGGAATCGGCGTAAGTGTCATTCTTGTAAATCCTAGTGACAAGAGTTTTTCGTCTATGAGTTTTGCAATCGCTCTACATTCCGCTTTTTTACCGCTTGACTTGTTCGAGTAAATGTTCACTTCGTAAGAAACGCGGACGTGGTTTTCTTCTTGCGTGGTGGACGCGGTTTTTCGATACACCGCGTTCCCGATCTCTACAAGCGATACACACGGAAACGAGGAGGGACTTTTTACATACTCTCCGACCATGAACACGTTCGGGAATCTCTTTCTCACTACTTTTGCCACATCTGAGAAAATCTCATTTTCAACATCAATCACCCGAACACCTCCCTCGCCATCTCCGCAATATCCGGTAGTAGTTCTTGTACCGCATGGAATAACGGCATACTGGCCGGCGTACCATGCGTAAGTATCAACGAACCGCCCTCCGAAAAACCCCATGTTGCCCTTGCACCGTTCCTGCCAAAACTGCCAATCGTAAAACCGAGTTCCGCACCGTATGGGTTCGGTGAACTGCCAACCGCACCATTGTGATACACACCTGCGCCGAACTCGACCCAAACCGCATCGTCGCCTTGCGCGATTACTACGGTCTCCCCGTCTCCATTATGCTCCCAGTTCACGGTCACATTAGCGAGCCTTGCACCGCCGCCGGAGATAATATCGTCCACCACTGCACCGTCAAAACCCGCCTGGGCGTCACCAGTTAGCTTCTGGGCGATTTTCTCTCTCAACTCGATACATTTATCGTCTAACGTGTCCCGATAGCTCTCAAGGGCGTTTATTGCGTTTTGTAGGCTATCCACACTCAAGTCAACGGCAATCACTTTCTTAGCCACGAACATTCACCTTGCTAATCGCTATGGAAAGGTGATTCAAGCTCCGTGCAATCTTCTTCACAATGTAGTCATGAGGAGTTTTGATCTCTCCTCCGTCCGTTCTTGTAAGTTCGCCCTCCGCGTCTACTTCGGGTACGGTGTCGATCCAAAACACGGTGTACTCGTCGATGGGCGGTGCGGTGTTGTCGAGGACAATCACCTTGTCGTATGCTAGATTCTCACCGAACTGCCGCGCTTCGGTTTCTCCACGAGCCGCGGAAACATTACCCCGAAAGGCGCACGGCTTTTTTCGGTGGATTACATATTCACCCGTCGTATTCCCGTATTCGTCAATCATCGGTTGCCTGTTATCGTATGCGGCATAATAGAACGTTTGTTTGTTCCGCTTCATACATCGCATTACACCACCCCACAATAAGGGACGACGGAACGCAACATCGATTTCGGGACATCTCCGTTTTCGTACACTCTCTTTACACCGTTCTCCGTATGGCTCGATTGCCCCTCCGCACCACGCTTGTTCATGAGATACGCCGCAATTTCAATTTGCAAGCACTCATACTCTACGGGTACTTCGGTTACGCTCTTGTCATACGGATAGGCTTTCGCGAGAATCTTTTTCGCGGCGAACTTTAGGTAGGTGCGCAACACGGTGTCGTCATCGGTAGAATCTCCGATAACTACTCGCAATGCTTCGATTTTTTCTTCGGTCGTCATGTTGCTCACCTCCTAGAATCAAGTTGCGCTAATGGTAATCTTTACCGCTTTCGTCGCGTCGGTAAGTGCCGCGAGATAGTATTTTCTCGACCAAATGCTGTTTTCGCGAGTGTCCGCATTGCGTTCTTGCTCTACCTCTACGCCCTTTTTGTTAAAGAGGGTAACGGCTTCTCTCGTTGCAACAATGCACGTATTCTTCACTGCGTCTTTCTTGACGTATAGGTTTACGCCTGCAACCGTGCCGACATAACCCGAACGTGCGAACGCTTCAACGTATTTCAGCTCATCTCTAAGTGCTTTACGGATTGCCGCCATATCTTCGGGATTGACGAAAGCGAAAGTGGGAATCTGTGCCGGGTCATTGTCCGTGCTTTCCACATTGAGTTTTGCAACCGCATCCGCAAACACGTCGAATCCATAGGCTTTGCCCGTAACACTTAGCGTTGCTTTGTTAAATTCTGCGAAAATATCCGCATTGACGGTGTTGAAAAGGTCGGTACCCATGTGGCGAACACCAGTCGGAACAAGCATGGGATCGGTCATCGCTTGCTCGTCGAAATACTTGAAGCGGTTTTGCGCCAATAGGATTTTGTACTCGGTATCGGTGTACGATACTTCGATGGATTTCGTATTGCCCTTGCCCATTGCAAGTTTTTCCGTACCGTCGGTTGCCTTGTAGACATTGATTTTGCGAATCATGCCGGGCGTTCCGACAAGGTTGTTGTCAACCATACAGAATTTTTGCAAGTCTAGGTGGGATTTATATTGATCCTCAACCTCGTTCGATAGATAAAAATTGTCGTAAATTTTATGTGCCATTATTATTCTTGACCTCCGTATAATTCTCTATAACTCTCCGGGTTTTGTTGCGAGTATTCCAATCGCTCTGCCGGAGAAAGCTTCTTGAGTTTTTCGAGCGTCATCGTCTCACTATCGCCTGAATCAATCGGCTTCGGTGTATTTTTGAGTGCTTCCGCTCTAATTCTTTTCTCAAAGGTGTCGAGGTGTTTCTTTTGATTGACGAACACTTTCTCGATATTCCCGTCTGCCATTGCAAACGCCGTTTCCTCGGCGAGTGTTTCATCGTACCCAAGCCCGATGAGTTTTGCCTTGTTCTTCGCTACTTGCGATTCACGGCGCAACTCGTTGAGTTCTTTTAACATCTGCGCTTGCTTTTCTTCCGCGTCCGCTTTCGCGGCTTCATCTTCACTTAGTTTTTCTCTTAGCTCTTTTTTCTTTGCCGCAAGTTCTGACGCGGTTTTGTCGAAATGCTCTTTTTTCACATAGCCCGTGAAATCGGGTTCGGGCATTTCAAACGCTTCTAGCGCCTTTAATTTGTCCTCAACGGACATCTCCGCGTACCCATCAATCTGCGAAACATCAATCTTCATAATTTCCTCCTCTGCGATTTTCGGCTTCTCTGCCGTTTTGTGCGATTTGTGGCTTCTCTGCCATTTGTGATTAAAGGCTTCTCTGCCTATATCTCACCGCCCATTTGCGCGGACGATTAAATATCTTTTTTCTTTGCTTCGGGTGTAATGAAGCAACGGCAATTATAGTGTTGTTTGTGCGGCACTTCGTCGATCGGAAAGATTCTGCCGTCGAGGTCTCTACACTTCGAGCAAGTTTTATCGTCGTCCTCCGCGTTCCACTTCACCGTCTTTACGCCTGCTTCTTTCCACACCGTCGAACACGTGACATCTTCAAGGTCAATCGCGTACTGCATGGATTGCGTGTACCATAAGTTCGCCGATTTCTTTAGTGCGGCGCTATATCTCTCCCTATCGAGGTATTGCCTTGAGGTTAGAATTTCCTCCGCAAGCCTTAACCGCTTGCGATCCGCTTCGCTCAAGTACAAGTAACCCGTCACCCAGTTGTAGCGGACAAAGAGGTATTCAATCATGGAGTCACCCCACCGCTTGCCCTTTAGCCGCTTCACTTTCTCTTTTTCTTTCTCGCTCAAGTATGAAAGCGCATATTTTCTCGCACTCTCTACAATCACGCGATACTCAAGAAAGTTGAACTCTTTGAAGCGCTCGTACATCTGTGTCGTTTCGTTGCGCACACGCACGGGATTGAGTTCGTCAAAGGACAAAACGGAAAGGTAGTTGAACTCTCTACGGATTCTCTTTTTCAGTTTCTTCGTGAACTTGTCCGTCGCCTGATACATTCTCGTCATCTTCGTCTACCTCTTTCGGATTCCACTTTTCCATCTGCTCGTCGTAATATTTCATACTTAGCGCGTATGCGCTTTCGGGATCGGTGAAAAGTCCGCTGTGTTCAAACGCGAGAATCGGGTGGATTTTCGGTTGTTGCAACATGGAAATGAGAACTTGCGACTTGCTTTGAATCGCTTCGTAATTGCGTCGCGTAAATTTCATATCAATATCCTTGAGTTTCAAGTCAAAGTCTTTCAGTAAATCGCGACAAATACGCAACACAAGCTTCAACATCGCTTTCTCGGATTTCTTGAACATCAGCTCCGAATCTTTCGCCCTTGCTTCGGCAAGCGACCAACCGTCGCGTAAGAGTACAGCCGCGCCCGTATCTGACGTGGACGAGCCGCCGTTTCGGTTCGGCATACCGCAAATAGTCAAAATGGAATTGTAAAAGTCCTCTTTCAGCGTTTGCGTCTGGTCTTGATTCAATTCTTTTACGATGAGGTCAACATCAATCCGTCCACCGCTATCGTTCGGCGGTATGAGGATTGCGCCCTCTTTCAAGAACTTTTGATATTTTTCTTTGTCGATATTGCAACCGATGAATTTCCAATACGCCTGAATGAATTGCTCGATACCGTCCATGCGGTTGCTCTCTACGTTGTTGATTGAATCAAGGAGCGGTAACACGATTTCAAACGCGCCAAGTCTCGCGTTGTTCGCCGGATATTCAATAATCGGGATTGAATCAAGCGCATGAGGGCGTACATCTTCAATCCGTCCGTCCTCGATGAGGTAATATCTGTTCTCCGTGTAGACGGAATAAGTAGTCACTTGCGTGTCGGTATCTTTCGCGTATTTCACTGCCATTAACGGCTTCTCGCCAATCTCCGTGGAATACACGATAAAAGTCTCACGCGGATCGAGCGTGTAGATTTCAAACGGTGCTTCATCTTCTTCGCCCGGTTCATCGGGGAGAATCATTCTGAAAGCCGTTCCGCATATCATCTGCCACTCGACAATCTCACGATCCTTTGCCGCCTTATCTTCGGCGAACATAAGTTCGTTTAGTTCCATAATCGCCGCCGTTACTTCATCATCGCCGCGTCTACCGATATATTGAATCGGCTCTCCGCAAAGATAACCGACCTTGAACGATACAATCTCGTTCGCCCTATTCTCAACAATCTTGTTGCAAATATCGGGTCTAATTTCCTTTTCACGATGAAGCACGGGTTGTTTTCCTCGGTAATAGTCCCAAAGGTATTGAATCTCCGCACGATTCATCTCATGTTCATAAAGTGCGCTTTCAAGCACGTAAACGACATTATCCTCCGTGATTTCACCAACCGAAGAACGAATCTTGCGTCGTCCGTGCAACTCGCGCGTTTTATCCAAGGATTTACTTGTATCAATCACGTGTCCCAACGCCATTCACCTGCCCTCTTTAACCAAACAATAACCAAATACACAATAAAAAACGGTGCACGAATACAAGGCTCCCGAAGAAGCCGTGCAATCATGCACCGACAAAACATTATTCATTACCCTAAGTATACACAAAATCCAGTAGAAAGTCAAGTTTTCTACACTTTTGTTTACCGGTTTACTCTTTTACCACGGGCGCTCAAAAATTTCTATTTTTCCGCTGTTCAAAGACTGTGCGTATTCCGCATATTGCGCCATTCCGTCGGGTACGTCGTCGTGTTTGTTCCTCCCTGCCATAGTGTAAGAACATAGCATATCAACCATCTTTCCGTAATCGCTAGACGGCTTGTAGAGTGATTGGTGTTTGAAAAGACAATGTTCCTGCACCCATTTCGAGTTGACGATGATCTTCGTTTCCTTGTTCGCCGTCGTATACTTCGTCGTAATATGCGTGATTCCTCCGCGCCCTTTTACGTCTTCCTGAATCTTCTCGGCAATGCGCCGCCCTGCGGAATTGGATTCAAACCGACAAGATTTCACTTTGTGTTTTAAGAGAATCGTGACGAGTTTTGCGTCCACCACGTTCGGTAACCCGTTATCGCACACGCAATCCTCGATATAGTGATCGTCGCCATACACGTAACCCACGGGCAAGAAACAATAGTCTTTGCCCTTATCTTTCGTATCGCATACGCCGATGATTGCGTCGGGTTCTTCTTTCGGTAGTTCAAAGTATCGCCTTAGTTCGTCCTCTTGATAGACAAGCCCCTCTCGCTCAATCGGCTCGTTGAGATACAGCGCGCGCCACGAAGCTTCGTCCATAATTTCTCGTTGCTCATGATAAAACTCGGTAGAGAACCCCACCCCGTATGCGTAATCGAAATTGGATTCATCGTTCCCGTCAAGCGCGGAAAAGCGAATGAACTTCGCGCGGTCACTATCCGCGTACTCTCGTTCAAGCCTACCGATTACATCATGCACCGACCACCGTGTTGCGATATGGAGTTCTTTACACACGTCGCCGATTTTACGTTGGCGCAAGTCCGTGGTATACGTGTCCCACAATTTATCCAGCCGATCTTTCGATAACGCCACCTCGATGCCGCTCACAAGGTCGTCACAATAAAGGAGCGTCGCGGCACGATACAAACCTGCATTGCCCGTACCGATAGAGGTAAACTCTAGTGTTTCAAAACGTTGGCGTTTATCTAGGTCAATGCGACAATCTTTCGCGTTCGTGCTTGAAACGCTAATGTTCGGAAACACATTGTGCCACCTATATTCCCCGTGTTGATCCAAGATACGCAAGCACTCGTCATACACGCCGCGCACGAAAGAGTTCGAGTGCGACCCCGTAAGAATCGGCTTGTTCGGTTCTCTCCCCGCAAGCCACGTCAAGTAAAAAATGGCAAGCGTCGTCTTTCCGATGCCCGGCGGCGTACTCACCGCAAGTAAATCCAGCTTGTCATCGGCAAGTTCCTGCATTGCGTCTACAATCGGCTTTAATTTCTCACGGCGCGGATAATAGAATTTCTTATCCGGGTCTCTATCCCACTCGACGTATAGCAAAAAGCTATCGAAATCAACCTGCGAGATTTTTAGTAGCACCTTTTCGTGAAGCTCGTAAATCGACCGCAAGAACTCGCCATCCGATTCCAGCAACACTGCCCTTGCACACGCGCCCGAAAGCCACTTCAAGTATTCCACACATACATCGGTGTTGTCCTCAAACCCGTCAAGGCACATGAAATATAAATCTTCGTACCCGCGGAAATCTCCGGGTGCCTTTTTAATTTTTTCGGAAATTTTTTTAAGTAACGCCCTCAAACAATTCTCCCTCCCAAATAAATAAAAAGTGCGCGACGCAAAGAGGTACTACTACCCCGTGCAATCACGCACCCACTTATCCTGAATTTTACTCTTTGCGAATCCCAAGCTCTTTACACTTTCTGAAAAAAGTAGCTTCGCTCATGCCCGAAAGCTTCACCGCTTCTTTCAATGGAATTACCCCGTCTCTCCAGTTCTCCGCAATTTTTATAAACGCCCCCGTGATTTCAATCGGCTTGCGCCCAAGATACTTGCCCTCACGCTTTGCAATCTCGATGCCCTCACGTTGCCTTTCAAGCGTCGTTTCCCTCTCGAACTCGTAAATCGCCCCAAAAACCGTCAAGGCGAGTTTTCCCTGTGGCGTAGAGGTATCTATCTTCTCCTTGTCTGAAACAAGGTTTACGCCCCTGTTTTTTAACTTATGGACGGTATCAAGTAAATCTCTCGTGCTACGAGAAAGCCTGGAGAAAGATTCTACGTATAGCGTATCACCCTCTCGTAAAAATTCAAGCATTTCTCGAAACACCGGACGCTTCGTGTTTTTACCACTTGCTTTTTCCACATACACCTTGTCGAGATCATACCCACGCAAGATTTCTTCCTGCCGCGCGGTGTTCTGCTCCAAGGTGCTAACTCGGATATACCCAACTTTCATGGCGGTACCTCCTAATACCTAACTACCCACTCCCTGTTTTCGTCTTTCATACGGATTACGAGTTCGCAATTCAACGGGTCGAGAAATTTAAGCATACCATCTGCTTTCATACTTTGTCTCGTCAACATCATGCTCACCGAAGCCGCCGACGAGTACCCCACCTTTTCTGCAAGATCAGCTTGCGTCATGTTTCTTAGTTTTAGAATTTCTCTGATAATATCTCTTTCATTCATTTTGATAACCACCTTTCTATATCTCTATTTCATTGTACCATGATTTCACTGGGTGTCAATATGAATATATAGAAATAATGAGCGAGCACTTATTTTCGTATTCTTATGCTCTTTTATGTATATGTATTCTAGTGAAAAATGAAAAGTGCGATAAACGGCTAAAAATAGCCAAAAAGATTGTTAAAAATGTTAAAAAGTGAGAAAAGTGAGATTAAAGTGGCGCAAAAGTGAGATTTAAGTGGCTTTTTATTTCGATGAAATGGCTAAAAATAGCCAAAAAGATTGTTAAAAACTTGCATAAGTGAGAAAAGTGAAGTTTTCCGGCATAACTTTTATATATAGGGATTTTCCTACTGGGAGAAACTTCTACCAGAAAACGTCACTTAGTCCACTTATTAACTTTTTTAACAATCTTTTTGTGTATTTTTCAACGTTTGTTGAAGTGGATAAGAAGTGAAAAACCCACTTAGAACTCCACTTGAACTCCACTTTTTTCACTTTTTAACGATATACTTTAGTCGTATTAGGGTAAATTTATTAAGGTATTAAAGAGTTATGTTATGGGTTTAACCCTTTTTCTATTTTTTGGAAAGTCACACCCCTCCCCGCGCTCGATAATTAAAATAACATATCCCCCTCCGGGGGTCTAGCACGAATCAGCCCGCATATAAAAGCGCGGCATTATGTATAAAAAGTGCGCTAAAAAATGATCGGCGGTGCATAAATGTATACGCTCGCTAGTAGTAGGTGTACATCCTAATCGCTATCAATAGCATACACTCGCGCGTACGTGCGCTATCAAAAAGCGGAAACGAGGTCTAACGATAGTAGCGACTAGCGCTATCAATGAAGCATACTCTATCGAGTGTATGAACAGAACAAACGTTCGTTTGTGTAGATATAGAACAAATGTTCGTTATGGTGCTGATGATATGCGCACGGACGGACAAGCACGACAAGCACAAACAAAGAGGAGGACGGACGACGGGGACGAGCGCCGCGCATGTAAAAGCACGAAAAGACGGGGAAAGAACGAGGGAAAGAAAAGAATTAAAATTCGTTTTAATGAATATTTATAGTTAGCATATACTAACCGTGTAAACGTTGAAATTCCAACACTTTGCGCGCGCTGTCCATATCTCACTATTGCAATAGTGAGATGTAAATATATAGTTAGTTTAGGCTAATTTTGTTGCAATAATAACCGATTCATGATACAATGAATACACGATAAAGAAAGGAGGAAACAACACAACAGCAACAGAAACATAAATTTTTTTACACTTGATTTTCACTGATTAGTGAACTCATGAACTCGTGAAACGATAAAAAGAAAAGGAGAAAAACAATGTACAGACTTAAAAAAGAAAAAGAAGATTTGACGTTTGAAGAGAAAAGGGCGCTGGTTGACGGAGTAAACGCCTATAACGGCGGCTATGAAGACTTGATGTTTTATGACAATGACGATGAATTTTTTAACACCTTTTTCTGGGACAATACGGCGGAGGCGGTGCGCGCCGCGCTTTATGGTGATTATGAACTTACAGCGCCGTTTGTACGCGTCAATGTCTATGGAAACCTTGATACTTTTTATGAACACGAAGTAGAAGAAGAGATCGACGGATATCTAGACGATGTTGTCAAGGATTTTGTAACGCTTTTATCTGACGGGCGTGTTGACGATTATTATGACCTTTTTGAAGAATTACCCGATGAAGAATACGTGCCTTTTTAAGGCGTGAAAGGAGATTAAACAATGTATTACACCGATTTACTACCGATTGAGGGACAACAGAAAAGTTTTTACGGAAAGGCAAAAATTCTAAAAGAGGACGACGGATCAGAAACGCTCTTTAGTTATGATACGCCGATCATTAAGCGCGACAAAGATGGCAAACTCTGGCGCATCTGGCCCGGCTACTCGATGACGACGGGACGGCATATCCGCGCGTTTTGCGGACTTAACAAAAAAGAATACGACGCTTTAGAGTATGAAAGGAGCTAAGACGATGAAGAAATACACGTTAGTGGCGGAGGATTACGAACGCGAAGAAAGAACGGAATATAGCGGCACGACGGAGGAGATTTTGACCTACTGGGAGGAAAACAAAAACGATCTGGTGGGCTGGCAAGGCGACGGGTTGTCTTTCTGTCCGGACACGGCAAGGGAATTTGAAGAAAAATTTAACGAAGACTTTAACAGCATTGAGGAGCTAAAAGCAGCCTTGAAAGGTTGGGGGCTAGGTTACTGGGAAATTTATATCACGGAAAAATGAGGAGGTAGGCATAATGGCACTGGATAGAGTTAAAAAGGATAATTCGAGGCTTTTATATAAAAGCCTCGATGTAGTAAACGATAAATCTACAATTATCGCTAATCAATTTATTGTGAGGGCTGACAACGAAAAAGAAGAATTTACGGTTTATAGTCACTCTAATCCTAGAGATTATAGGGAATTTACACTACCGTTTTCGTATCTTAAAGGAGTAGGCACGATTGACGGGGACGGTAATTTCTTAAAGATAACAACGCATAGAGAAAAAACCGTCAATAGAAAACTGGCGGAGTATGCGGACTGGAAAGCGTGGCGAAAATGAAATTAACGAAAAAGCAAGTAATGGATCACTACATGCACGTGATTGCGCTTGACGGCGACGCGCTTGGGCGGCTTTTCGCGCCGCGCTACCGTCTGGGTTACACGTGCGGCACTTGCGGAGTAAATGTAAAGATTTTTCACATTGACGACTACACGGCAATAGCTCGCGGCTCGCGTCCTTTCGGCAACATTCGCCCGGATCGTGCGCTGATTGAAAAGTACGAAAAGAAAGCGGACGCGGCACAAGATGCGGACGAGTGCGCGGAAATTCTCGCGGATTTCGTCACGGAGTGCAAAAAGCAAGCAAAAAGGGGGTAAAAAGCATGTTCACGTATTTCGGAGAAATTTCGCCGAGTAAAGGCGTTTATAAGCCGCGGAGAAATATTAAGGACGAATTATCACTCAGTGAGAAGAGGGCTATTGTTTGGGCTGTAACTGGAAATTGTAGAGCATTCGAGAATTTGAGATTCTGGAAAAACGGAAAGGAATTTTTCGACGCATTTTTCTGGGAAAACACGCTGGGCGCGGTTTGCGCCACTTGTCGCGGCACTTATCGCCCGGACGATCCTTTTGTGAAAATTAACGCGCAAGGCGCGGTGCAAAGTTACACGCGCGAAGAAGTGGAGAAAGCAATCGACGATGAATTTGACGATGTTTTGGTCGTTTTTTCTAAACTCTTAAAAGAGGGTAGGGCGCGTGACTGGTACGACGCGTTTGAAGAAGTGGACGAAGAATAAAAGTTCTTTCTGGCTAAAAATTGAAAATCTGAAAGGGGACAAAATAATGGGAGCAATCAATTTCCGTAACGGTAATGTATTAACGCTGGCATATAATCGGGAATATCCGACTGATGAAGAATTGCAGGAATTCCGCAAGGAAAACGAGTACGACGACGTAACTGACGACAAGATTCTAGACTTGTTTCTCGACGACGTTTGCTACTTTGAAAAAGAAGCGTATGAGGAAATAGAAACACGAATCGATGAATTTAAGGACAACAGCGGACTATGGATTGATACCGAATGTTATCTTTCGGTTGAGATTGAGCCGGGCTATTATGAGGGCTTTTGTGTTTGCGTCGATTTTGAAGAATGCGGAGGTTGTTGGAATATCGTAACATTTGACGACTATGAGATGAAACGCGCGGTTTATAGGCAATCACAATTGATGGAAAAGTTTCTTCTGGAACTTGTTGACGACTATGGACTGAGCGAGGGCTACTCATGGTGGTGTAGCTCATGGAACGATTATGAAAATTCAAAGAAAGATATCAAGAAAAAATTTATCGAGTTACGGAAAAAAATTAAAGCTACACCTTGCTTCAGTTTTGCCGAAAAACACAATCTGGTCAAGCCAGTAAGTGGTATTTAGTGCGGATATGAACACGGATAGACTTTATAAGGCGTGGGCGGGGCTTTCCCCGTCGCCGCCGGATAACTCTAGAATTTTCACGGAGGAATATATTGAACATTTCTTTTCATCTGGCGGCATCGCGTGTTCTTGCGTGGGCGCGTGCGTCGCGCCCCAGGTGGTTAGATATGATATTGTGGCTAATGATATTTTTTCTGTAACGCAAACAAAATTAAAAAAGATCGCCACGGCTTTCGCTATGCGTGAACACGTTTCGGCGGTGATCGACGCGTCAATAGACGGTGATTTCTCGCTCGTCGTGGCGCGTTCCGAACGCGCTCCGCTCTATCTCTACAACGCGCCGGGAGAAGATTTCTTTGCGGACGCGCTCCCCTACACGTGCGTTCTGGGACGTGATACAAACGCGGCTCCAGTTACGCTCAATGTTGCCGACGCGCCACACGTTCTTATCGCCGGGACAACCGGTAGTGGTAAAAGCGTTCTATTAAACACGATGATTACGTCACTACTCGCGACGACAAGCAAAGAGCAAGGGCAATTCATTATGATTGACCCTAAACAGGTAGAGCTAACTCAATTTTCAAAGTCACGTTCACTCTACAAGCCCATTATTACCGACGTTAAAAACGCCGTGGCGACGATGGAAAGCCTATGCGGTGAAATGGATCGACGTTATAAAAAACTTTCATTCTGGCGCTATAAACAGCTTTCTGACGCGCCGCGACAACTCTTTCCGCGTATCTTCGTGGTTATTGACGAGTTAGCGGATTTAATGCTGACTAGTAAGAAGTCCGTGGAAAAATCAATCATTCGCATAGCGCAACTGGGACGCGCTTGCGGTATTCATTTGATTATCGCTACTCAACGACCTACAACGAACATTGTAACAGGCTTGATTAAAGCGAACATTCCAACAAAAATAGCGCTTTCCGTCCCTAACATTTCCGATAGCGTCACTATTCTCAATCACGGTGGCGCGGAAAAACTATTAGGACGGGGCGACGCTATGATTAAACTACCTGATACGGTAGAAACAAAGAGATTTCAAGCGGCTTTCACGCCGGACGATGATATTAAAAGGGTAGTTTCGGCGACGGGGCAAAAAGGTTTGATCGGATTTCTGCGTCAATTCGCTTGATTAAAGGCGTATTTTGGCGCATGCTGGAATAAGAAAACAACGGAAACAACAATAAAAAAAGGAGAAATAAAATGAAATACAACAATAACAGCATTGAACTGACAAAAGAAATTAACAGGGCTTTCTGCAACATTACTGGTGAAAACGCGGACGAGAACGACGTTCAAGCAATTCTCGAACATAAAGATGAAGTTTTTACGCGTCAAGTTTATTTCCGCGACAACGATTGCTGGGACGAGATTGTTGGCACAGGCAAGTGTGGACGCTTTGAGTTCAGTACGCTTGCTAAGAGTGACCGTGAGAAATGTTTTAAGGACGGGAACAGTTATTATCAAGAGGGTGAACTAATTGCCCTCTTGAACTCCGCGGCTGATGAATATGGGATTCATCTCCCCGATGAACTTAAACTTGATGAGTATGATTTTGTGGAAATTAAAGTCGTCGATTTGTGCGACAAGTGGGGCGAACTCCATCCATTGGTAGACGGGCGCTATGCGGCTAAATGGGACTATGCGGACGATGATATTGAACGCGCCATTGAGGATAAAGAGAATTTATTTGTCCCGGCGCTTGATTTAACCGACGGGAAAGAGAAAACACTTGTCTATCATTGGGACAAGATCGGCGGTTTTCTCAATTTCCTCGACCTTAATGAGGGTTACACGGTAGAAGAATAGAAAAACACGAAAAGCGGACAAAACGTCCGCTTTTTTATTTGTCCTCGTAAAAACGACGCTCTAAAATGCCCCAGAATCGATTTTAAGAACGTAAGCATACAATTACACCTATTATAAATAAAAAACTACCCGGGGTTCTCCGGGTAGCTCTAGGGTATATTCTTACTTGTCGTCGTCCTTGTCCTCAAGCATGTAGCGCTTTTTGATCTCGTCCGCATCGTATTCCTCTTGCGGAGCGTTCGGGGTGACTACATAATCCATGCGGTCTTGATACCCGAAATGGTTCTTGCCGAGAAAGATTCCAGCGACGGGGTTCACAACGCCGTTTAGCATGTAGTGTTCCCACATTACTTCTAAGAAGTCGTAAGTTTTGATAATAACTTCGCGAACGTCTTCTGGCACTTTTCTATAAATTCCGAAAACCGTTCCAAAGTTCCCCGTCTTCAATTCCCATAAGCGCCGACGATCAACGCCCAGCGCTAAGCCTAATCCGGTCACGGTTGGTTTTACTCCCATTTCTGCCATGATACCGAAATACTCATTGATTCTCTTTACAACAGCGTCCGCGCTCATCAAGTCTACACGCGGTAAGTTGTAGACGCTCATCGTTGTTTCAAGGTACTTTGAAATTTTCGAGGCCGGGTCAACGCTAAAGTCCAGCTTTTGCCCTTTGTTTTCCGCAAGTAGTTTCGCGTGTTCCTCCTCGTCCGATACCGTAGCGAGTTCCCGTTCCTCCTCGTTCTGCGCTTTCACAAGCCCCAGTCCACATGTTTTCTGCTCGTCTTTCTTTTCTGCCATCATCTACTCCCCCTTATAGTGATTCCTTGAGTGCCAGTCCATAAATTGTTGGGTAGCCGTCGAGAACGCCTTTCCGCTCGTATGCGTCCGAGTGCCTATCAATTTCTGCTCTAAACTGTTTGTTCGGTAGTAGTACCTCTTGCTCCGCTCTTGCCCATCTTTGGTAGGCTTTGAGTAAATCTTTAATGCGGATTTTACCGTCCGCTTTCCGCTCGCATCTGGCGTTTAAGAATCGCAATACAACGTCGTTATCTTCTTCGTATTTTTTAATTACTTTTACAAGTGAATCTGCCATCGCTAAACCGTGTAATTGATACTTGATATATCCGTTTACTAACCACTCGAAGATTCCCTCCATCGCTTCTGGTTGGGTTAGCTTGTATTTCAAATGCACGTCTTGTTCTTCCGGCGAAAAATGCCGATTGAACTCGATAACCTTAATTCTGTTTGAAGCGAAAAGGCTCGCGTCGGTTACCATGGGTAAATCGTTACACGATAACCACAATGTAAATTGCGGTAAGAACGTGACGGGTGATTCAAATAGCGCACGTGCTGAAATTTCTTCGCCGCCCGTCAACTGCTTGATTTGCTCCTCGTCGAGTTTCCCGTAAGCGTTGCTCTCTGCCATCGTGACGAACCTTTTACCTTTAAGCCCGGCAAGCATCGGCGATGGTGCTTCCGCGTCCTTTCTGCGATCTCCTCTACATATCATGCCGACGGGCGCGGTTGTCGAGTAGTCCCCTAGAAGATATTCAATCGCGCGTAAGAGTGTAGACTTGCCGTTTCTCGTCGTCTTGCCGTGTAAGATAAACATACACTCCTCGTTGCTTGTACCGAGCATGGAATATCCCAACGCGCGTTGTAGAAAATCCGCTTTGTCCTCGTCGTTCTGCGTGACTTCGGAAATAAATTTTTCCCATATCTCGCACTTGCTCCTGCCGAACCTCGCGCCCTCGAACCTTGTTTGCATGGTTAGAAAGTCGTCCCATTTCGCTTCGTAAAAGACAAGGGTATTAAGATCAAGCGTGCCATCTAGACAATTGATAAGGTGCGGTTTTGCGTCAAACGCCGCCGCGTGAATACATAACTCACCCGTCGCGTCTTTCAATGTGCGATCGCGCATACGCCTATCTTCTAGTTTTTTCACAAAACGGGAATAGTTCTTGCGTAACTCCGCGTCCTCAATCTCGTTACAGTAAATTCCCATTAAGCGAACAAACTCTTTAATCTTTTCTGAAACGAGAATTGCTCCGCTATCTCTACGCCATGCGCCGCCGTGAAAAATGTACCACGCTTTGTGTTCTGGGCAATACCTCACTTCTTCTGCATATACCTCTCCGAAAAGGTTCGCCATGCCCATCTCCGACCACTCATAACCCGACGAGTTCGCGTCGGGTCTTTCTGGGCACACACGTGAAATGGCGAACATCTTCGCGGACAAAACCTCATCTTCAATGACCCGTTCGTCCCTTAGTTGATAAAACTCTTTGCCATCTATTAAGTAACTCATCTGAATCCCCTCCCAGCCACTTCATACAGTTATGCCGATCCCATAGTTCCTTTCCTACACGCTCGTATTCTTTTATCTTTCCGTGTAGTTCTATGAACTCCAGCACTTGCCGTATATCCCATATCTTTTCTGGCCGGGTATCTGCGTCTAGCATAAATCGCGCGAACGCTCCCCTCGTGCTTTCTTCTTTGCGGTACTTTTCGATATACTCGTAAAATTCGTTCCGCTCGTCGAGTTCATCTTCTTTTGTTCCAAAGAAAGTATCGTATCTTATCATATGTTTTCTGTTGAAATAAATGTAGAAATCTACTGCGTCCCTTAGAATTTCACTCACGCTTGTTTCAAGCATGGTGGCAATCTTTACAAGGCTACGTTTCTGCTCATCTGTAACATTGAATGTAATAGGCTCTACGCGCACAATTTCACCTCGCCTTGCTTCTTTCGTATCTCATGATACTGTTACATATGCTTTGTATTTCCCGTGCGTCCAGTGGCGGTTTACAAGCTACCGAGTTAGCGTAAAGTAACTCTTTGTATATCTGCCCTTTCGTGTAGCCTTGCATACGCAATGCACCTGCTAATGAGGTCAAGCTGATATTTCTACCCCCCGATTCAATCGGTGGATAATTCGGGCGCACTTTGAACATGTTATCGTTCGGCTTTTCCCACACGGGTGTATAGATTCTTGAACTATTCGGTTTTCTCGAACAGTTGCTCTTTTTCGGCTCGTCTTTGAAATACGTTCCGACGATATAATCAATCGCTTTTTGATTGCCGACAATATCATCGTATAAAAGAACCTCTCCAGTCATGATGAAATAGCGCTTTGCTTGATAAATCTCTACACCTGCTAGATTGTTCCTGCCGTCGAACGGTAGATTTCCTCGCACTAGAACGTGAAAGCCGCGTCCGCTTTTTGATTTCTCCGTGTAGCTTTCACACGCTCCGATAATATCCGCGGCAAGCGGCGACAATAAGCCGTCCTCATAACCCATATCAATATCAATGCCGACGATTCCATTGTAGTTAAAGACAAACCCACAATGCGCGTAATATCCGCTCTCTATCGCGCTCACGGCTGTTTCAAAATCTGCCCACGATGAAGAATCCACCGAACTCGCCGCTTCGCGCTCAAAGGCTCGCATGGGTACTTTGCTATCTTCGTAAGTACAAACCCACTGCGTGTACTGTTTTAATTCCTCCGGTATGCGTTCATATCGAGCCATCACACTAACCCTCGCTCTTGCGCAATCCTCTTTTCCACACGCTCGACAAGCCGCCATATTTGATTTTGGTCGATATGCCGCGTCATAGATTCCTCATAAACATTGTCGGGTAAAGCATCATATTTTCTGTAAATTGATAAGATGATCTCTCGCTCTGTTTCGGTAAAGTCAAGGAGGGAAACGTTGACCGCTTCCCACTTCCTCTTGTTGATTTCAGAATCCTCGTTGCCTGGGCGAGGGTATCTCGCGTAATACTTCAAGCAATGCGCCACGTGATCTGAATAGTGCTTCTTCATCGCGCCACCGCCTATTTTTTCTTTGCGGTAGTTTTTTCTTCTACACCCTCGAAAAACCACTCATCGTTAATCGCAATCGGGTACTCATCAAACGGGCTTTTTGTTTTCTTTGCTTTCTTCATCATCATGCAAGCTACGTTAAAACTCATCTTCGAGCGAACGAAATCCTCTCCGCTTCTTAGTAGAAAGTTTACATTACCGTCTTTGTCTTGCTTCAACTGGTACACTTAAATCCCTCCGTTCTTTTGAAATTGTAATCCCACTTTCTCAAACACATAATTTGAGTAAGCTTCTAACGTCATCTCGCCTTTGGAAAAAGCTTCGTATTCTTCGGCGAGCGCGTCTATAAGTTTCGGCAACCTCGTCTTTGCTCCCCACCCGAACTTTTCGTTCATCACTTTGATCGGAATCGCAAAGAGCAACACCATCGCGGTATCAACGGCGAAGTTTTCCACTTCGTTGCGTTGTCGGATCATATCGCTTTCTTTTACCATATACACCGGGTCGTGCTTGACGGGTAAGCCTTGCTTCTTGCGCCTACGCCTTTCTGCCCTGTTCATCTCCTCACACACCTACCTGCCTACCACATGCGCGGCGATCATATCCGCATGGTGCGTCCACAAAACGTTTTCGTATTTGTGAATCGCGCCCGTGTATAGTCCCCACTCGCGCTCATCTGTAAATGCGCCCATATGGTAGCGGATACATAGGATTTCTTCTTCGGTAAGCGTCATGAATCGAGATAGAAGCATTACCGATTTATCGCCGTGACCTCTAAGGGGCGTATCGAGATTGTATTTCCACTCGATCTCACCGTCCTCGTTGCAATACTCCTTGTATGCGTCGATTTTACATAAATCATGAAACATGCCGATGATACGAGGGCTTTCTTCTCGTTGCCACATCAAGCTATTTACTTTCGTCATGCTTTCAAGCACGGACGCGACCGTAAAACTATGCCTGAATAGTCCTCCATATTCGTTCCCGTGGTGGGCGCGGCTTGCCGGGGCGTTGAAAAACCCGTTATCGACAAGCCACGTTCTGAACTCCACGGAAACGCACCCTTTCATAAATGCGTCAAACGCTTCAATTCTTTCTTTTAACATTACTCTCTCTTTCTCATCAATAGATTGGATAAAACACTTTCTGCGACGCTCACCACGATTGAATTGCCGGCTTGTTTGTAGAGTTGCGTATTACTACACACGCTTGCCGCCTTTTCAAAATCGTCATCATCGAAACCCATTAACCGCCAGTATTCTCTAGGGGTCAATTTTCTGATTCTGATCTCATCGTCGGTGACCTCTACAACGGCTTCTTGCGCTTGCGTCGTTAGCGTATGCGCCATTTGTCGTTGAACCCTGCCGCGCCGCGTTTTACTGTTCGGAAATTGTAGACTGATTGCGTCCCCGTCAACCGCTCTAATGTAGCCGATTTTCGTTGCATTTTTAATCTTGATAGAAGAACGCCAATCGGTTTCGTTATCGCGAAACTCTATCTTTTCAATTTCCTGATTCGATAGATAAAACGCGTTGTCTACATCTACCTCTAACATATCTTTTAGTGTTTTATTCAGTGTTTGCTTTTCGGGAAATACATGCTTTTCATTACCTAGAACGCTCACACAAAACACTCTTTCGCGATTCTGCGGAATACCGAAATCTTTTGCGTTCAAAACTTGCCATCGGTTGCTATAACCTAGCTCTTCAAGGAAAGTAAGCCACGCTGTAAAGTCGCCCATAAACTTTTTACTCACGAGATTCTTTACATTTTCCATTACGAGGTAGCTAGGTAATTCATCGTGCGCTTGACTGACGGATAGTAACCTCGCCACCTCGTACAGTAGTCCGCTTCGTGTTTTGTTCTTTATAATCCCCAGCTCCCCCCCCTCGTTAGAAACATCTTGACAAGGAAAACCGTACACCCATAAATCCGCGCGATCTAATTTCTCAACTGCGGATATATCTCCATAGTTCCTGGTTTTTCCATAAATCGCTTCATATGCCATGATTGCGTGTTTGTCGATTTCCGATATGCCAACAACTTCATGGGGTATTTTAAGGTTTTGTAGCGCCTTTCTGAAAGCGCCTATTCCCGAAAATAACTCGTTGACCCTTAAGCGCTCCATCTGATTCGGGTTTTCTTAAATATCACCATCTGCGCGGTGCTTGCTACGCTCCGTATCGAAACCGTCGGGGTATCTTGCCTTGAGTTTTTCAATATTGAGTTCCATAATATCGTCCAACTCCCAGCCACACGCCGTACAGTATTCGGCAATAAACCAAAGGAGATCGCCGAGTTCTTTCTTGCGGTGTTCTTCGGAATCGTCTACGTGACCCTGATAGAACTTTTGACAGATAGAGTGCAACTCACCAATCTCACCTACCATGCCGTGTAGCGCGTGATACTCACACTCCTCGTTACCCATGAAAACCGAGATTGTTCTCGCCGCTAGTTCTTGATACTCATTCCCCGTCATTGTTTTCCTCCATTTCGATGAATTTATTGAGATACCACACTGCCTTTTTCACATCTTCAATACCGTTTTTCGAGCGGTGACGATAGAGGTATTTGAACGCATTACAAACGCAAAACCCTTGAACGGCGCTTTTGCCCTGCGTCGCAAGCATTACATCAATGCACTCGAACTCCTCATTCTTGTAATAATCGGGGTGATCTACCGCGCTCATTGTTACTCACCCAGTAACTTGTCAATATCAAGTCCCTTTGCCGGCTCCGCGTTTGCTTTCGGCGCTTTACCCAGCGTAAGTGCGCGTTCAGTCGGCTCTTTGTCAAAACCGTCTGCCGGTCTCTTATCACCTAAGTTAGCGAACGTGACGGTTTTCTTCGGGTCACGATTCGATGGGAATCTCGAGTGTTCGATTTCACCCTCAATGTAGTGGTCGATAAGGTCAACGGGGTCGAGTTCTTCGAGCGAAAAGTCGTTCATTGCGTTTTTCGCGAAATACGAGAAAGCGTTCATCGCACCCTCGTTTACGGTGTTGTCGCTTCTTAGAATTGAGAATCTTTCGGTATGCGTGATGCCGTCCGCATTTACCATCTTCACCTCAATTTTCCCGAACTCCTCGTCGTAACTTGCGGCGTAAATTCTGAAAATATGCGTCCCCTCCGGGATAAGTTGAAATCCTCCAGTAATCGGTACTTTTGCCATTGTTTATTTCTCCTTTCTTTTTACCGTCATGCGGTAACTTGTTTCGGGCGTTACCGAAACGTATTTATCGTACACGCCATCCGCTTTGAGTGCGTCCGCGTTGTACACTACCTTTTCCCTATCCCATTTCGAGATATTCCATGAGTATGTTTCACCGTCTAACACGACGTTCTTGTCGCCGTCGCGAAAATTCGTCGCCGCGTATTCTTTGATTGTTGCCGTGATAGAATCTAGTTTCTTCTCTTTCACCTTGACGGTTTCATAGACGGAATCCACCTCCGCTTTTAACTTCTCCGCTTCGGCGATAAGTTCTTTAATATCCGTATCGGGTGAAAGACTGTGCGTGCGTAAAACCTTTAGAATCTCCGCGTCTTTCTTCTCATCATAAGGTGGCGAAATGCCCGTTTCTACGTATTCTTTCCACCACGCTTCAACCTCTCCGACTTTATCCGTAAAGTCGGGATAGCGCTCCGATACCTTGAACTCGCGCGTAATCGTGTTATGGATCGTCGGCTTGTAGTTCTCCGGCGCATTATAGTCGTTCTTCTCAAGGAAAGACGCGACCATAATCACGTTGTCTACACCAAAGAGGTAAGCGTATAGCGCCGCTTGTAGTGCGTAATATTCGGGTACATCTTCGCTCCAGTCCTCAATCCGCTTTGTCGTTTTCATCTCGAAAATCGTGTCAATCTCTTTCGTTTCACCGTTCACGCCGAGAAAGTCCCACATACCTCCGAGGTGTTCAAACGACGGGAAAAAGTCGCCGCGCGTCTTTTGGAAATAATCTTCACCGTACCGATCCGTCGGCGAAATGAGTTCCATACCGTAAGAGTTTTTCATGTACTCCGCTTGCTTAGGTTCAATCGTTTTACCTGCAATGGTGTAGATGGAATCTACAAACGGCTTCTCGTAAGTGCGTGTAATCGCGCACCACATCTCGAACGGTGTACTCCAAGGGTTTAGTCCAAGTATCGTGGCGAAACGCGTTCCGGTGCATTTCTTGAATCTACGCGGCGGTTCAATCTGGATTCGATTGCCGTCTAACCACTTAATCTCTTTCATCGTTCTTTAATACGCTCCCTCCTTAATTCGCGCCCATAAGATAGCTTGATAGGAATACATCGACGCGAGTTGCGATTTCAATAAATCCTCTTTCACAATTTCCGACGGGTCGTCGTTTTGCAATACAAAATTCAATTTCATAATTCGTTCTTGCAATTCGCGTAATTCCACGCCGAGGTTCATCATGCGGTTGTATTTTTGATAAAGGTCTTTTGGCATTTTGTCGTTCATCGTTCCTCCTCTATCCACTCCCAATCCATAGCGAGCGCAATTCTTCTGGCAATTTCCAGTACAAGGTTCGCGCGTTGTTGCTCAATCTCCGGGTCGTTGTTTTCATCTGCGCACGCGGATAGATCAAAACCCACGCACTTGCCGCCCGCCTCTTTGTCGTCGGAAAACGCGTCAATCTCAAGCGTCACAATCGGCTCTTTCCCTATATCTTTAGGGTAGTAGTTAATTTCAATCAAACATACCTGTTGCATTTTCGGCATTTCGTCTTTTCCGATTTCCGGGTTCGGTTCGTATTCCACGCGAACCAGTGCCATTACGTCCTCAATAGTCGTAAAATACGAAACGAGGTTTTTCGCGCTCTTGTAACTAATCATTCTTTCTCTACTCCGTCCTTTTCAATTAGGTTCTCTATGAGATAAGCGTTAAAACGCTTCAATGCTTTTTGATATTCGGCTTCGGTTAAAATGCCGTGAACGTAACACGCAACCAGTCCGAAACCTATTTTTCGCATAAATTCTGCGCTATCTCCGAATGTAAATCCTTGTCGGTTCGCTTGAATCTCGTAGTCGTCGCACAATGCGCCGTGATGGAATCCAATCTCCATTACGCTTTTCCCACTCCGTCGATAATCACATTGATTCGCTCAATGAGTTCTTCACAATCGGCTTTGGTAATGTTCGTGAATCCTTTCGTTTTAACGGCGATACTTGCAATCATTTCTTCTTTCGTCGGGTCGGCTTGACCTAGCTTTTGAAGAACATTCTTTAGGGATTTAATCTGCAAGTCCGTTGCCATTTCGTTCGGTGCGGTTAGCTTGCTTTTGATTTCCGCTCGTTCTTCATCGCTGGCCGGGGGTGTTTTCGTTGTTTCAATGCCCGTGCTTTGTTCAATTTGGTCGGGTTCGCAAATATCGAGTGCCATCATGTAGAGATAGCGCCTTAGATACGTTTGCGCTCCTCCGAGTGCTTGCACGGGGTGAACCATCTTGTTCTCACGTGGATAGCGCATTGGGCTTGAGAATCGAACAACTTCTTCTGGATTGTCGATATTTACAATATCCATACACGCGAGTTCTTCGGTGAAAGATACCACCGGGACAATGCCCACCTCCGAGAAGATTCGCATTGCGATTGGCACAATATCGTCGAGTTCAAAGTATTTGAACCTCAGCTCCATATGTTTACCGCTCTTTGTCACACCCTCATGTAAGAATTTCACCCTCGCGTCGAGTAGTTTTTCATACACGTTCTTTGCTTTTTCTTGCGCCACGCTCTTTTTCCTCCTTGTCGTTTTTCTGCCCGTGAAATCACGGATTCGTTTTTTAGCCATGTCTAGATAGAATGATTTATCTACCGCGTCAATGGTTAGTTCGTTGTTATTGTCGATTACACAATGTTCGGGTAGTGCGGCAATCTTTGCCACCGAACCGTTCTCCGCTTTCACTTTGTAGAGCTTTCCGTACTTCTCATCTTTCGTCGCATAGACGCGGTTGACTTTTTGCACGGGTATTTCTTCACCATCTACAAGGTGGTAGACGCGGCTATACTTCGTTCCTGCTTTTGCGATAAGTTGAAAAGCGAAAATATCGTCGCAATTCTCAATCGTTTCTTCGGGCGGTGTTCCGTTGACGAAATAATCTTCAATCGCTTTCGCTACTATGCTCGCGTTGTTGTTTACGTTGAACGCTCCTCGCGTCGATACGCCGCGAACGAGATAGCCGCCTTTCTTTTTGACCTTTCCGTCCGATTGAACCTCAATGTAGTTGTTCACATCTTTTTGATAAATCGCGGAAATCTCATCTTCTTCGAGTTCAAAACCCGTTCGCGCTTGCCATTCGTCTACAATCTCCGTTACTTTCGCTTGCTCTTTCGTATCGAACTCAATCATGATACCGTCGGTATTAAGTTGCACAATTCGCAAGTTTTCAACGTTTTGGTGCAAGTTCATTGCGAGTTCGAGTAAGAACAACTGCCCTGTAATACATACTGACCGTCCCATGAGTGGGTCATAGAGTGCGTTGTATCGGTTTAGTGACGCACCGTAAGTGGTATTAACTACGAGTTTCAGTGCGTTTGAGGTTGCTTCGTCGCCGTCCGCTTTCGCTTGCAATCTTGTTTCAAGTACGTTGGAAAAGACTTTCGGCGACGGAATATTCCTAGAGGTGTAATCATAAAGTGTCATTAAATGCGGATTCAGTAGTATGAAGATACATCATAGTTTCGGATAACCCTCATACATCATCACCTCGCTTTATGATCCACGGCTTCTCGTACACGTTCCCGATAACAACGAGTTCAGAATTTACAAACTCCCTGAAATCATAGACTTGATCGTTGTCGGCAAACATGTACACGCCGTCTGGCGTGATTGCCACATCTGCACGTATTTTGCGCTTTGAACCTTTTTTGATTACAACGTCGCGCTCATAAATCTCTTTGCCGTTTACGTCTTTGATTCCTGTTGATTGCATAATCGGGTAAGGGTGCGTTCTGCCTGTTTCTCTATCAACGTATTGTCCGTTTTGTATAGCCGCGTTATAAATCATCTTGTTATTCGCGGAATCCCACGCCCTGAACCTATAAGCACTCATCGTTTCCTCCTGTAAGGTAATTCGGAATTGCACCGTGGATTCCTCCGTATGCGATTGTTACGGGACAATCATCGATTGAAAATTCGAGTTTTTCCGAAAACAACTCCTTATCTGGGATTGATTTATCGTGCATACGGTTGAAGAACTCGAACACTTCGTCCGGTACATATTCCCGTTTGAGATTCGTCGGATAAACGTATTCGCGTTCGTCCGTATACTCTTTCGGGTCGGCTTGTAGGAGCGCGGCGGTAAGTTTCGCGTTCGTCATGCCCATCGCCCGTGCTTCGTTGATCTTCGCAAGTTTCCCGATATGAACTTTGTTCTTGAGATAATCACGTCGCAATTCGAGAATCTTCTCCGTCGTATCTACGTCGTGTTTACAGTAGTGTTCCGTTTCCGTCATCTCCGCTTGAGTTAGCGGTCTTTGAATATCAAACGGCACACTCGTTTCTTCAATCGGTAGTCCTAAGTGACCCTCAATCGCCTTTAGGCTTAATCCCATTTGCATATCGTCCCTAATATCTACGTTGTTGAATCGGAAATAGAAATCTTGTAGCGGTGAATACTGCCAACCTTGCCCACCGCCGATGATATAATCGTTCGTTTTCTTGATTTCTTCGGGCGAGAATCCGCACACGATCGCCTTGATAATGTATTGGTCGTAATGCTTTGAGTTGAAGCCAACGTATATGGTGTACTCGTCGATACACGCTTTCAAGGCTTCGTTGTCGTTCCATATACACGTGTAGTTCCCTGTTTCGTGATCTTTGAACGTGACGAGCCAATCATGCGCGAACACCTCAACGTCGTATGTTACGATTCTCATCATTTACTAATCGCCCTCCAATTTATCTGACAATATCGCGATTCCGATTAACATAACGATGATAAAAGTAAAGGTTGAGATTCCGAAAAGAAGCAACATCAGAACCAGTAAGAGAATCCACACCATCACATTGTCCTCGCTTTCGTTTAGTAATCCTGAATACGCGGCGAGGAGCCACAATGCGATCGCCAACTTCGTTGCACCGTACCTAATGTAGTAGAAGATTGTTATCGAAATCAGTGCGCCCGTTAGCATGGTGATTCCTTTCTTGTTCTGGCCAGCCGATCTAAGCTCCACTCGACCTGATTCTTTGAAATCTCACTGCCGATACATCGGTGTCCCATTTCTTGACAAGCCACGGCGGTTGTTCCGCTACCCATGAACGGGTCATAGACGGTAATGTTTTCACCTACTCCGTATCGGAATAAGAGTTCCTTGCATAAATCCGTTGAAAAGGTAGCTTTGTTATACGGGCAAGGTTCGTCGTTGTTCTTCGCTTCGATGAAATTGAACACGTTCTCAAAGGCTTTTTGTCCCGTCTTTCGGTAGCTTTTTACAGCCTTGTTACACTTGAATGTTTTGAGTTCGCTCTTTCTACAAAACACGAAGATAAATTCCCATATGCGTGTAAGCCTGTTCGGTGAACACGAGTTCGGTAGTGCGCTCGACTTTTTCCACACGATTACATCTGCAATCGTAAACGGTGTACTACTCGTCACGTCGCTCACGGCTTGAAACATTCCTGCGGTGTTCTCCGCCCCGTAAGATAGGTTGTAAAGAACACTCCCGTCTTTCACTAGCACTTTGTCAAACTCGTTGAATAACCGAACCGTGAAATCGCAATATTCCTCGTCCGTCATGTTGTCTACGTGCGTGTCATATCGCACATAATCATACTGACCATCTTTGACTTTCGTGTTCTTTAGTGTTTTTCTCTTTCCTGCCTTTTTGTTCGTGTTATAAAACGGCGAGGTTAGAATCACATCAACGGATTCTGGCGGTAGTTTTTTCATAGTATCGAAGCAATCTTCGTTGTAAATCTTAATCATCTTCGTCCACCTTTACGAAATACGCGCCCATGCTTTCATAGTGTTTGCAACGTTCTTTGAACGACCTTAGTAGTTGCGTGTAGTTATCAACGAAATCGTAAGCAATCGCGTCTTTCTTGTTCTTATGAGTACGAGCAATGCGCCCTAGGCTTTGAGTAACAACGGCATAGTCTTTCTGCGGTGTTGCTAGATACAGCCGCTCTAGGCGAGGAATATCCAGTCCCTCTTTTGCGAGGTTGTACGTGGCGAAAAGATACTTGAGTTTTCCCGTTTTCATGTCTTCAATCGCTTGTCGTCGCTCCTCTTTCTGCCATTTTGTAGATGCGCTCTTAACCATTACCGCGTCTTTCCTCATATCTTCGGGTAGCATGTTTAATAGATTTTCAAGGTGTTTCAATTGGTGGCACAAAATGAGTGACGATTTGCCCTTGTTCTCAATCATTTGATTGATAATTACCGCGTTTCGCTCTTTATCGTTCGCAAACTCGCGCATATTCGCCGTATAGTCCCAACGCCCGTCTGGGGTGAAATAGTCGCGTTTTATGCCTACACCCGTTGCCACGGGTATAACGCCCACTTTCATGATTCGATCCGCGAGCACTTCGTCGGGTACTACGTACATAACCTCTCCGAGAACTGCTTTTGTCGCCTTAATCATGCCGTCCGAGCGGTGTACCGTTGCCGACAATCCGATTTTGTGACGCGCATTGAGTGCGTTTAGAACCTTGTAGAATTGCGTGACTGCCGTCGGTGTTCCTGCTACGCGATGGCACTCGTCAACAATCACCGTGTCCCAAACGTCTCGATATTTGGATAAATCCAATCTCGCCATCGTCTGTACCGTCGCAAACGTAATCGCCCTGCCAATATCCACTTCTCCACCCGTGATTGTACCGACCTGTCTGCGGTGGAAATATTGCAACCCCCTCACGCGGCTTTGTCCGAGCAATACGGTTGAGTGCGTAAGCCATAAAGCGCGACGCTCGAACTTCTTCGCAAGCGCAAGTCCCATCTGCGTTTTTCCGCTCCCGGGTGCGCTTTGTAAGATTCCGTATTGCGCACGGTACATCGCTTCAACTGCGACTTTCTGATAATCGTAAAGCGGTACATCTTTTCCTAAGAATTGCACTTGCGGTTTATTTTGAAGCTCACTTTTGAATTGAATCTGATCGGTAAGTCTTTTCGGAATCATGCGTAACGTTCCGAACGGTAGAACCAATACGTCTCCGCGCTTTTCATAAAGACTGATTGTTTTGGGCGTATTTCTAACCCATAAACCCATGCTCGCCCTCGCCGCGTACTCCGGGTTCGGTAATACGAGTTCCTTGTTGCACCACGCAATAAACTCTTTCGTCGCGTCATACACCGTGACTACATTCGATACCGTCGCCCTCATAATTCCCACCTTTTAAGCGGCGTTCCATAGCTCTTTATATCTTCGAGTTTCATCGACGAGTGGTTTTCTCGATACTCCATCATCGTTTTATAGGTCACCATATACACGCCGTCCGTCGTTTTGAGCGCGAACCACGCGTCGCCATTCTCGCAATATTGCCATAGATACATCGCCGTTTCTTGATTCGGTTCGATCCTGGATAATCTGAAAACATCTTTTGAACACACCTTGCAATCTACGAGAAGCGCTCGCCCATTTCTCACGGCGATTACATCTGCCGGTTGCCCGAGTGCGTTTTGCGCGATATTGAGAACCCACCAACCGCGATTCCATAGTGTTTTACAAAACTCTTTCTCGAACTGATTTCCTAGTTTTCTATTCGATACCAACGCTCTATCACCTTTCTACTTTGCGTATTTTTCCCACTTCTCAATCACGCTTCTTGAGTACGGTGTACTATATACGCCCTGTTCCCTTGCGTTTCGTGCGCCGCCCTCGCCCATGTTGTATGCCATGAGAACGTCGTCCAATGTTTCGTATTTGTGGTAGATTAGGGACAAGAATTTCACGCCAGCCGTGATATTCTGCTTCGCGTCTAGAAAGTCCGTAATGCCGTACTTTTCCGACAACCAAGCGTGATTGACTACGTTGATCTGCATAAGCCCGTAATCGTTTGTTCTACTAATTACCTTTGCGTCAAAGTGACTTTCCTGTTCGATGATTGCAAGCACCAACGGCACCGGGATTTTTTCTTCTTCGCAAACCTCGATGAGGTGGTCTTGCACGTCTTTCGATAGCGGACAATCGTAATACTTGTTCTTCTTTACGATTTCAACCTCTTTAGGTGCTTCTACAACCTCCGCTTGCTCCTCGTTTGTCATCGCATATGCCGTTTTGTCGGCTAGTAATTTATGTTCGTTGTAAGCGCGTAATGCGTGGAATCCTACCAATCCGACGACGAACAACGCCACTAAGATTTGTCCGACAACGCGGCTTTTCTTTCTTCTTGCCATTTCAGAAATCCTTTCATGTTCTTAGGGTTCTCATAAAATTCTCGAACCATTGAAACTAGCGGCTTCGCAAGCTCTTTCACCTGCGCTTCGGTAAGCCTGTTATCTCTTTCCATGTTGTTCGCATTTCCTTTCTCTACATCTTTCGGAAAGCTCAAAGGCGTGTTTTGAACGCTCATAGTTTGCTTGCGCCCTTGCCGACGGCTTGTCCGAAATCCACTGAACGTTTGCGCCCTTTCTAGGTCGCCAATCATATACGCGCGAACAATACACTTGTTTTCGATCACTGCTCATTGACTTCACTCAACAATTCTTCGATTAAGTCCATCGGCTCAATCACTTCGTATGCGAACGTTGGTAGATTGATGATTCGCGCGTTGCTTTCGTCTTGCACACTGACGATTCTGGAAACGTTGATATATTGGTCTCCTCGACTATCCGCGTTGTAGAATTTCACGAATCTTTCGTCGTCATGAATTGCAATCGCGAAATCAATGTACGATTCCGTTGTCAAGTTAATGCAATCGTCCTCGAAATGTATTGAATAACTGTTTTGAATCCTCGCCAGCGCGTCAACGTTATCTGGATTTACAAGCCAATCCGCGCCGTCGTTGCTTTTTACCTTAATGAGTTTCATTGCCGTTCCTCTTTTTCTGTCCTCTCATCTGCGACTTTTGCGATGGCATCGACAACTTTTTCAAGCTTGGCTGCCTGTTTCAACCAAATCCACCCGCTCCCGGCAACACTTTCGTAGCCACAGAAGCACTTCGTCCTTCATGTGGAACGTCCGACCCCCGATCTTAATCCGCGGAAAATCATCACACGTCTTGGCAAACCTCCGGATCGTCTGTTCCCCCAAGGCAATCTCCTTGGCAAGGTCCTTTGCATATAAAAGCTCGTTCATTTCTTTCCCCTCTCTAAAGGCTAGTCCATTAGACTAAAGATCATACGATCTCAATACAACACGAACCCCATCCGCATGGACAATATTCTGCGATGAAATTGAACAGAGAAGATTCTTATCTGCATCCAGCACATCAATCTGTGCGTACTTTACTCCCGCAAGCTCCAACGGAAGCGGCATCAAGTACTCCTCAAAATCAACCCCATACTCGCGAAACACCGATGCAAATTTTTTCACGACATCCTCATCGATTTCATCCAATCCGTTGAAAATGTAGTAAAGATGTGGAACCCAAATGCCAACCCTCTTTGAGAAATCTAGATAGCTTGCAAAATGCGCCTCGATAAAATCCCGCAACATCGCCGCATTAACTCTTCTTTGCATATCTTCCCCCTTTAAACCTCTTGCGCTTCGCATCCATCTCGTGCCCCCTCATCGAGTGCTTTCTCATCGAGTGCTTTCTCGATCTTCGCCGTGACTTCCTCGAGTGTGCCCTCTACGAGATAGCCTCTCCCGTCGAACTCCAAGAACACTCCGCCGTCTTGCTCGTGCCATTCCGAGATGTTCGCCGCGTTGGCGAGCACGCTTGCCTTGTTGCTTAATGCGACAAATTCGATAAATTCACGCGCTCTAAAAAGTCTTCTGATCTCGTCCCATGACTCACTCACATCTATCGCGAAATTTCTTCCTAAAACCTGTGTCCGCCCCGCTAAGCTTGCGACTTGGAGCACACGCTTTGGGTTGATGTAGACGGATTCATTGTCATTTGCACATACCAATTTGATTATTTTTTTCATTACTACTTCTCCTTTTTCCGTCACCTATATGCGACAATAAAGTCAACGTTCTGTTGCTCTTTGGGTAAAAAAAATATCTTCAATTCCTACATCGAAAAAATTTGCAATTCGGATTTTAATTTCATCGCGCGGTACACGCGCGTCCATCTCATAATTGTAAATCGCTTGTCGGGTTAATCCCAACGTTTTCGCCAACTCATCGACGGACAATCCACGGTTTTCTCGTAAGGTTTTTAATTTTTCGCCTGCGGTCACTTGTCGGCTCACCTCCTATCTGTTGTCAACGTATCGTTGCCACACCATGAGTATAGCATGTATTTTTTTCTTGTCAACACTTTGTGTAAAAAAGTTCTTCGCTTGCATTTTGTAAACGAAACGTTTATAATGTATCTTATCTGAAAGGTGGTGAATTGTCGTGGATAAAGACTTCGGCGAAATTTTAAGAGATTTAAGAGAATCACGCGGATATAGCCAACAAGAATTAGGCGAGGCGCTTCGTCTAACTCGTCAAACGATCAGTAATTACGAAAAGGGAAAGCGAACTCCGCATAAAGAAATCCTTGAAGAAATCGCGGATTTTTTCAACGTGGATATGGATTTCTTGTATGGTAAAACGAAAATCGAGAATCGCTATCGTGAAACGATGAAAGATTTCTCTAATGTTGAACGTATCACTCTATCGAAACCTACGATGATCCCCGTATTGGGATCAATCCCTGCCGGTATTCCCATCGAAGCGGTTGAGGATATTATCGAGCATATTGATATTCCCGAAGATTGGGTCAAGCACGGTGACGAGTTCTTTGCGTTGCGCGTTAGTGGTGATTCCATGCACCCTCTATTTCTCGACGGCGATACAGTTATCATTAAGCGGCAATCTCACGCCGAAACGGGTGATATTTGCGCTTGTTATGTAAACGGGTACGATGCAACGTTAAAAAGAATCAAGCTCACTGAACACTCGATTACACTTCAACCCGAGAACTCCAACTATTCTCCAGCTACATACACTCACCCTGGCGAGGTTACAATTGCCGGCAAGGTTGTTGAGGTGCGAAGAAAGATATGAAAGCCGTAATTTACGCTCGCTATTCGAGCCACAATCAGAAAGAAGAATCCATAGAGGGACAACTAAGAGAATGTAAAGAGTTCGCCGAGAAGAACGAAATACAAGTCATCGGCGAGTATTGTGACCGCGCACTTTCAGGCAAAACGGACAAGCGCCCACAATTTCAAAAGATGATACGAGATTCCGCGAAAGGCACGTTTCAAGCGGTTATTATGTATACACTCGACCGTTTCGCGCGTAACCGTTATGATTCTGCTATTTACAAGGCGAGATTAAAGAAGAACGGCGTGCGGATTTTCTATGCGAAACAACCCATGCCCGATACGCCCGAGGGAATTATCCTTGAATCAATCCTAGAGGGATATGCGGAATACTACTCCGAGAACCTATCCCGTAACGTCAAGCGCGGTATGCGCGAACGAGCGATGAAAGGATATGCCGTCGGACAACAGCCGCCGCTGGGGTATTACATTGGCGACGATAAAAGGTTTCACGTTGACCCGGTTAACGCGAGGATTGTGCAAGAAATTTTCGAGTTATACGCGAGTGGGAAATCGAAGAAAGAAATCTCAAAATACTGCAACGAACAAGGCTATAAAACTTCTATGGGCAATAAGTTTGTACCGAACTCGCTCAACACCATGCTTCGTAACGAAAAGTACATCGGGATTTATAGGTTCGCCGAAATTACAGTAGACGACGCAATCCCTCCGATTATTGATAAGGACTTATACGCGAGGGTACAAGAAAGGGTGAAGAAAAACGCGCATATGAAATCACGAAAGAAAGCGAAAGAAGAATACCTGCTAACAACGAAACTATTCTGCGGTCACTGCGGTTCAATCATGATAGGTGAAAGCGGTACGTCAAAAACGGGCAAAACATACAACTACTACAAGTGCGCGTGTCGCAAACGTAAAGGCACATGCGACAAAAAACCTGAACCGAAAAACGCACTTGAGAACTTCGTCGTCCAATATGTAGTTCACGATATACTCACCGACGAGAACATCGACCTCATCGCCACGGAAACCTACACGGCAATGAAGAAAGAAGCCGAAGATAACAGCTACGCGAACGAACTCAAGGCGAAACTCCGCGATACGGAAAAACAGATAGCGAACATCATTCGCGCCATCGAGCAAGGGATTATCACCGATTCGATGAAAGATAGATTACAAGAACTTGAAAACGAGAAAGATTACTACGAGATGAAACTCGACGAGGACGCAATCACGAAAGATATTGTCCTCACGAAAGAACAGATCGCGTACTTCCTAACCACACTAAGAAACGGTGATATAGAAAACACGGATTACAAGCAAAAGATTATTGATACACTTGTCAACTCCGTTTATGTTTACGACGACCCTGACGGCGGCAAGAAGATAACGCTAAATATCAACACTTCACGCAACAATTCACATACAGTAAAGAGTTCGGATTTTGAATCCTTTGCTACGCCA
>QWCK01000940.1_pt1 | contig 46685 bp, 77 predicted proteins | sample 1972571 | NCBI WGS metagenome assembly QWCK01 (sample SAMN09866710, study PRJNA288562) | Human gut metagenome isolate term2_stool, whole genome shotgun sequencing... | isolation source: gut | host: Homo sapiens | place: USA: California | reverse complement strand
GACGAACCAGAAGAGTCTGAAACTCCTGAACCAGAAGAGCCAGAGGAATCTGACGAACCAGAAGAGTCTGAAACTCCTGAACCAGAAGAGCCAGAGGAACCAGAAACGCCTGAAATTCCAAAAGTTCCAGTTCCAAATGTATCTAAAGAGCCAAGAAATCCAAAAACAGGTGTTACAGGTATAGGTAATGTATTTACTTTAATTACTGGAGCGGTTGCAGGATTGTTTGCCACAAAGAAGAAAGAAGATGAAGAATAAGTAGATTAAAAAAAGAGTAAGTTTTATGCTTACTCTTTTTTTGTTGGTTCTTATTTTGGATGTGATTTTATTGAGTTTTTCCTTCATTTATGATATAATCTAGTTAGAAACACAAAAGATTAAAAGGAGCTTTTTATGAAATATAAAAAGATTATTATATCTTTATTATCGATAGGCTTGTTATTTACAGCTTGCGATCATAAAGATAATAGTGAATTTAGTATTGAATCTAAAGAAGAAAGTAAACGAGATGAAAATGGTGAAAAAATAATAAGTGAAGATGACCATGTTAAAGTTATTGAAACCGAAGATGGATCATATATTGAACAGATGAAGAATCCAAAAAAGGGTGAACTTCCTGTTATGGTTCCTGATAATTATGTTTTATTTAATGAAATTTATAAAATTCCGTCGACTTTAGGTGAACTGTTAAATACTGGTTGGAAGATTGAATCTGATACTAAAGATTTTGAAGGCATAGATGGTTCTTGGCCTGTAAGCGAATTGCCTAATGAAATTGAGCCAGGTAGTAGTTTTAATCTTGTATTAAGTAAATATACTCCTGTATATGATAAAACGTCTGGTAAGGCAAAATCGTCCGATGAAATTAATAAGATTAACATCGTCGTTATAAATAATACTGATGAGACGATTACTGATAAAAATAAATTATCTGTACTTATTACATCTATTGATAAGAAACATGGAAATAAAGATTTTTATATGGGAAATATTAAATTTGGTATAAGTATGGAAAAGGTTGAAGATATTTATACTAATTTATCAAAAGAGAATTTAAAATATACAGGAGATGATGATAAAACTGTTTGGGCTGTTGCAACGGCTAATGATAACACACTTATGATGTATTTTGATAAAACTGGCAAGCTTAATAAAGTTATAATTTTTAACGAAAATATGTTAAATTCTAATAATAAAGAACTAAATAAAAAAAGCTCCAAGTAATGGAGCTTTTTAGTTTGTGTTTTTCTTAAAGATATACATATAAGGTGTATGATCTTCAATTAAAGTTGTTATTATTATTCTGTCTTCGTATTTTAGGTCTATATCTTGTTCGTATATATCGTTATTTATGTTAGAATCAGGGTCAAGTTTGCTTATTTTTTCTAAGTCATATTTATTTTTATTTCCGTCAATGTTTGCGGTAAAGTTTATGATATTTAGTAGATTTGTGTCAATGTCTTCGTTTTTGGTGTATAAAAACAAATTGTTAGTTTTATCGTCTGATATTAAATTGATAAATTCTTTGTTTTCTTCGTTGAATCGTTTTTTATTACCAATTGTAATTGGTATTTTTTCGTCGTTAATTTTGATAATATCTTTTTTATAGAATTTTGATAAGAATTTTGATTTAATTATTCTATCCGATCTTTTAGTTGAATTATAAATAATTTGTTTTTCTTGTTTTGTGAAGTTAAAATCTTTATCTGAGTATAACTCGTTTGTTATAGGAAGTGTGACATAACTTGTTTCGATTAGGTTATAGTTTTGGTCTACGTATGTAATTCCTATTTTATCTTGCGAATCCGCAAAACTTGTGTTGATGTTTAGTAAAAATATTAGTAATAATATTATTTTTTTCATAAATTTATTTTCCTTTTTGTGCTTATAAAAAAAATATATCTAAGTATATGAACTTAGATATATCAAAATGGTTATGTATGGCACCGAGAGAGGGATTTGAACCCTCGCATCGAAGTTGTTTCGATCTAAAAGATTAGCAATCTCTCCTCTTCAGCCACTTGAGTATCTCGGTTTGTTCATTTATGATAATATTATATCATAAATGTGACTTTTTTGCAATATTTTTTGGTGATTTTTGGTTTATCTAAACTTATAATATCAATAGCTGTGTTATTTTCGATAAGTATGGTATGATAAATTGTTTTATCTTTTACATCGTCGTTACATTCACGTATATAGTCAATGAATCTGGAGTTAGTAGTCTGAAATATAGGATAATATTCAAAGTCTGTATCGAGACCTACATCAATTCTTATGTCTGTATCTGATCTGGCAATTGATATTAAGTTGTTAACTCTTATTTTATAGTTGATGTTATTTATTGTATCGTTAAATTCTATTTTGCAGTTGTTAATTTTATTATCTAATGATGTGACTTTAAAAAAGCTTTCATTAATAAAATCTTTGTAATATTCTTTAAAATCATTTAATATATTTTTATCATACCAATGGTTTATGAAATTTTGATGTGTTAGTTCTAATGGGATAGTATCAAAATCGTTTAAGTCCCAATAACCTTGATGAGTGATTAAAGAATCAGCAAGGTGTTTGTTTTTTTGGTTAGTAAAGTCTTTGAGTATATCATCAATACTTTCTTTTTTATTAATGTTAAGGTTTTTTCTGTAATTGATAAACATGTTTTTATTAGTTATAGGGTCTGAAGAAAATGGACCTGAAGACGATTTATTAACTAAGGTTTTTTGAAATTTTTCATGTTCAACATACATATCGTATATCATAAAAGGTTCTGCGATTAATGGTTCGTCGAATGTGGTTAAATGTAATGCGTGTGCAAGATATGCAAGTTCTGTGATTCTGGTTGAGTTGGTTTCATTTGAGTGGTTTAAGATATAATCTACTATAGTAAAGATTGATTCAGCTTGATGTAAATTGTTTTTTTTGCACAAAAGCATATTTTTTTACTCCTTTTTTTATTTTCATCATCTATCGTCGATAGGTGTTGCTGCAAGTTTTAGTGCAGCTTGTAGCATTTTAAAATCTTTTTCGTCACAATAATCTGTCTGGATCCATATGCGGTTGACATCTTCTTTATTGACTGTGATTTTGTTTTTGGCGTCAGTTGCTTTTCTTTTGAATACATATCTGGAGTAACCTGGATCAAGGAAGCTTGAGTGTGGGTGGACATATTCATAATATTCGTAGTCATTTTCTTTAGCTATTTTAGATGTTTCTTCTAATTTCATTTATAATATCTCCTTTTTGTTTATCGAATCATAATTTCTTAGAATTTCAAATTCATCATCTGAGATTTCGATATCTGATAAATCTAAAACGTTAGTATTTTTATTTTCGATTTTAATATTTAATGATTTAATAGTGTTTTCGATTTTTTTGATTTCGTTAAGTGTATTTTGTATTTCTTCGGTGTTAAAGTCATTTTTTGCTATTTTTACTAATTTTTCTTGTAATTTTATGAGATTATTATTTAAAGTTTCTGGTAGATATTTTTTTATGATTTCTATATTTTCATTGTTTAAATAGCATTTATCGATTGGATGTATTTCTTCTATTTGAAGTTTCATTGCCATATCGGCTAGTCTATCGGCACGATCGTGATAATAGTTTCTTGAATGAGCTGTTATTTTGTTAAAGTTTATTTCTAGTTTTTCACGAGCTGTATTTATAAATTGATTATATTTAGTGTTTAGATCTGATTTGGTTTTAGTTTTGATGTTAGCGTAATATTCAATATCACTTGCGTCAAAATATAAGTTTAAGGTATCAAAGTTGTTTTCAATGGCGTAAGTTATTGCAAATATAATACCAGCGTATTCTCCAGCCATGTTTGCATATTTTGAGTAAGAATCTTTTTTATATTTTTTATAAAACTCTTCATAACCATTTTTATTACTAAAAAATACACAACCGTAGGTGTATTCTTTGGTGATTTCATTAAAAGATCCGTCTGTGAAGGCTAGAGCTTCGGTATCGTCAAGTTTGAAGTTTAATAAATCGTGTTGTACTTCTTTTTGTTTTTTTAGTTTTATATTTTCTTTAGGTTTTTGACGAGCTTTTTTTGGTGTTTTTTTAAGCCAAGCTTTTGCGTCTTTTAGATTACCAAAGACTCTACCTTCAGAATTTTTATAGCCTTTTAAGCTTTTATCGAAGTCTTGATATGTTTTAAGTATACCTGTTTTGTGGCCTTTTTTTACGGCGTAATATTTAGTCATTTTTTATTTCCTTTCTTTTTTGTGGAAAAAAAAGAAATAACACAAAGGTTATTTCTTATGTCTTTTTGGTTTACTTGTTATATTTACGTAGCATAAGACTAAAAATGTTGCTACTCCTAAAAATGTGCTTATACTAAATTGTTTAAAGTATACTCTTGCATTATCTAGCATTTCAATTTCACGAGAAAGACTCATTGCTGAAGATATTGCTATTAGGAAAAGTAGGATCATTATAGCAAATGGTGTGAACTTTTTATAATTGATTTTTATGTCTTTTTTTGTTTCTTTCTTGATTTCTGTTTTCTTTTCTGTCATTATTTATTCCTTTTATTTTTTTTTTATCACAGGAAAAATCGAAGTTTTTTCAAAAACTTAGATAAGAATTTTTAGGAAATTTCGATATAGATTTCATACGGAGATTTTAACAGATCAAATCTAAAATCTTGGGTATATTTTAGTATATCGTGAAATAATAGGTTTAATTGTCCTGTATAAGTCCAAGAGTATGAAATAAGATTTGCGATGATTCGGTCGTCGTTTTTTTCTTCCATTTTTTCTTTGAAATCATTAATATATTGTTTTGTGTCTAAAAATCTGTTTAGATATTTATGCCAGGCTATTAGAAATGTTCTGTAGTCGATTTTTGTTATAGGCAATAAAGCTTCGTCATCTAGTTTTACGTTTATGTCGTTATAAAATTTTTCGTCGGCATAAGAATTATTTCCAAATACTTGATTTTGATATACGATTTGTCCTGTTGAGGTGTCTATGATATATACTCTGTGTCTTATTGACATGGTTTTATCCTTTCTATTTTAATTTAAAGATTTTTCGTATTTTGCAAGATCATGTAAATTGTTAAAAAGAGTTCTTAAATAGGCTTCACAGTCTTGTAATGTTTTAAACTCTTTAGATCTTTCTTTTATGTCTTTAATATAGAGAATATAAGAGTTTTCTTTTTCGATGATTTTATATTGAACTTTGAATGATAAATTTTCTCCGTCGTGTTCGAAATATGTTTGATATCTCATAATTTATGCTCCTTTATAAATTTTGTAGTATATTTTCGTAATGTTTTTTGGCATTGATAATTTCAGTTATAGTTTCAAAATCTTTTTCTAAATGTGAGTTTCTTTTATTTGGGTTTTCGATGTTATCAAATTGTTCGTCTACATCAAAATATCTCATACTTGTTATGATGCGAGCTGCGATTAAATCTTTTATGTTTTCTAAAAGATCTTCGTCTGAAAGTTTTGTTAGATTTTTGATTTCTTTTATAGGTCGAGCAATAACAAGTGTGGTTGAAGCCCAATTATCGTAAAAAGGTTTAATAGCAATGTCAAATTTAATGCTAGAAAGAGAAGTGTCGTATATTTCAGTTACGTCAAGATTTAGTCTATCACATTCTCTTTTTATAATTTTTTCTATTTTTTTTCTTTCTATACTCATATTATTCCTCATCTTTATTAAAACTAAATTTTGCGTCTTTTATGAGTTCAGGATCGGTGTATTTTTTGAAATTATAAAGTAAATCTTCTTTACGTTTTAACACAATGTTTGGTTTTGTGTTTTCGTCTGTCATGAATTCATAAAACACTAAAGCTAAGTTTTTATCTTTGTAGTACTTATTTGCAATATTTTCAAGTTCTTTATTGAAATCTTTTATTTCGGATAAATTTTTAGAATTTTTATCTTTCTTGTCAAATAAATTTGCAAAGTCGTTAAGATGTTTAACTAATTTTTCATTTGTGATTGTTTCGTCGATTTTGTATCTGTTTATTAGATTATCTAATAGTTCAAAATAAAAAAGATCGGCGAAATTTTTAATCCGTAGTTTATTATATTCTTTTATAAAGTCTTTATTTTTCATAATTTTTTTTCTCCTTTTCTTTTAGAGTACCCGTTGCAAATTATTTTGCAACTTTCTGCCCGTTTGTGGGTAAATAATTGCATTTATTTGTTGCACATTTTTGGTTTATATGTTATAATATAAGCATAGATTATATAAGGTTTTTTGGAAAAAGAACTTATATATGAGATGATTTGATAATTAATAAATGATTAACAAGAGAAAGGTTTTTTTATGCGAATAAATAAGAAAAATGTAAATAAAAAGATTAGAAAAACTAAAAAACACATAAGGAAAAATAAGAATGTTTATGGCATTGCTGCCGTTATAGGTATTGTTTCGGCAAGTTTAAGTTATCTTTTGTTTGATAGATATTAAAAAATAATCGAAAGAAGGGGACATGGCAAGAGAGAAAAAGAAGGCACCTTCTCGTTATAGATTATCTGTACCACAACATGATTTAAGTGTAAATGAATGGTGTAAGATGCAAGATAATTTGAGTTTTTCTTTAAGGACTATTATTAAGGACTATATCGAAGCTAATGGTATGACAGATCCTACCTGTATAGAGGTTGTGGAAACGCCAAAGGTAGGTAGACCAAAAAAAGGTGGTAAACTTGTACCAGTAGATAATAGGGTTGAAATTGATAGTGAAGAAAATGATAATGTTAATATCGATAATAACGAAAAGGTTAGAAATAACGAAAGTAAAAGCGAAACTAAAGAAGTTAAAGCTAATATACAAAAAGAAAAGCCTGTAAATAAAAACGAAGATAGTGACGATATAGACGAAGGCATTGATGTTATAAATCGTTTAATGAATATGGGTTAAAAAAATATATAATGAATGAAAGGATTTTAATAAATGGCATATAAAATAATTGCAGGTCTTGATATCGGAAATGGATATGTTAAAGGTCTTATGAAAGAAAAGAAAGAAAGTCAACCAACTACTGTAGATATACCTTCTGGTGTATCGATACTTACTCGTCCGAACGCAGTACCAACTAAGGATAGTGATGTGGCTGATGAGCTTGATGACTTTTTTAATAAGTTAGATGTTACTTTTACTACACCTATTATTGGTGATTCATATCGTAGATTGTTCGGTAAAAGAGCGTTGACTTCAAATGGTAGATTTGAAGAGTTTGAAATTGTTGCAAATAAATCAAAAGCACATCAAGATTTATCAAGATCTTTAGTTTTGGGTATTTTTGCTGCAAAAGGTTTATTGTGTTACTATAATGATAAAAAAACATTACCTGAAGTAAATAAACCAATTAATGTAACAGCTCAAGTAGGTCTTGCTTTACCTATTAGTGAGTATCGTGATTTTCGTAAAGATTATGAGAAAATTTTTAAAGAAAATAAACATAGTGTTGTAATTAGAAATTTTGAAACACCCGTTACCGTGAATATTATTTTTGATAAGGTGCTTGTTGTTCCAGAAGGTGCGTCTGGTCAATATGCGATTAGTCAATTGGGTACTGAAATAATGGAGCTTATGCTTGATGATGCGAGAAAGAGCGGTATTAATCTTGATGGTATAACAGCTGATGATTTAATTGCTGTTAAAAACACAGTTGGTGTTGATATTGGTGAAGGAACTGTAAATTTCCCTGTATTTACTAATGGTCATTTTAATACAAATGTTTCTGATACTTTTACACAAGGTTATGGAAATGTGTTAGAAAATGCAATTTCTTCTATGGATCAGCAAAATGTAAAACATGGTTTTAATTCACGTAAACAACTTGCAGATTTTTTAATTACAAAACCTAGTCCACTAAGACGCAAAACTTATGATAAAGTTAAGTTTTATGTAGATGAAGAAAGTGATTTCTTTTCAAAAGATGTTGCTGAGAGTTTTAGTAGGGTTTTAAGTGGAGTAAGTTCTACAACCGAGGCTGTTTATGTTTATGGTGGTGGGGCAAGTCCACTTAAAGAGTTCTTATATCCAAAGTTAATAGAAAAAGCTCAGGATGTACTTGGTGTTGATATACCAATTTTATATTTAGATAGTAGATATTCGAGAAACTTAAATAGGCAAGGTCTATATATTGTAGCTAATAGTTAGGTGGTTTGGTATGATCAAGATACGTTTTTTAAAATCATATAAACCATATCTTGTTTTTCTTGTAGTTTTTTTATTAAATTTATTATTAGTTAATTTATTTGGGAAAGTATTTGGTCTAATATTTAGACCTTTTTTCCCAGGTGATGAGTTTAGATTTAGATATTTGTTTTTTACAATATTTAATGTTAGTTTTTTGTTGACTTGGTTGATAATTAGTAAATTAGATGATTTTAGTTTTTACTTTTTATTTGATGAGAAAAGAGTAAAACGAATTTTAAACCAGCCTTTAATTTATGTTATAGGTATTCTTAATTTATATTTATATTGTAAATATTTAGGTAAATATATTTATACACCGTTTGATAGTATAATTGATTCTTTAAATGTTAAGGATTTACTTTGGCTTACAGAGGATTTTTATAAACTTTTATATTTAATTGAAGCAATCAGTTTTACGGTTTTTATTTTTATCTTATTAATTGAAGGTATGAATGTTTTAACTTATACTAAAGGTGGAAGTATCTTAATATATATTATCGTAGGTTTAGCTGTTGTTATGGTTATTTCGATCATACTTGCGTGTTTAGCAGGTGTATATAAATTATTTATGTTTGCTATAGAAAGGGGAATTCGTTAATGTTTTTTAATAAGGGTAAAAAAGATGATATTGAGCAAATCAATTATAATATGGTTGATTCGGGAACTGATTTTATAATTAAAACGTCGTGGAATGTAGACAATGTAAGATATATTATTTGGATACATACTAAGACACGTGTTAATTATTTGCAGGTAACTTATGAAGGTTATGATAAGGTAGCAAGTGATATGATTGTGCTTCGCACAGCTGATGATTATCCATATTTAAGTAGTGAAGAAGAAGTAAATGAGATTTTAAACAGCTTATAGATCGGTTTCGTTGATTTTAGATGAGATTTGTGATAAAATGAATATATCTTAGATATATGAAAGGAAAAAATATGAAACTATCGACAAAGACTAAAATAAGTGTATTTTTATCGGTTGCACTTTTTGCGACAGGTGTTGCTACATCTGTAGCTGATAGTACGAAGTCAAAAGATGAAGATATTAAAAAATTGCCACAGGTAAATGAAGATATAAATAAAGAAGATATAGAAAAAGTTGATGATAATCAAATTATAAACGAAGAAGATAAAGATAGCGAAAATAAGAATGAAGAAAAAGTTTCGTCAAAAGATATGCCACTTGATGAAGATGTTGAACGTAACTATACTTATGTGGATGGTTTGCGTGAAAAAATGAATGAGAAGAATAGAGATAATGAAACTTTAAGATCTGAACTTGATGCGAAAGCAAAAGAAGATGCTGAAGAAGCGAAAAAACTTGCCGAAGAAGAAGAGAAAAAAGAAGCTAGCAAAAAGGAAGAAGAAGAAAAAGAAAAGGAAGAAAAGCGTAAAGCTGAAGAAGAAAAAGTTCGTAAAGAAAAAGAAGCTGAAGCTGAAAAAGAGTCAGAAGTAAAAAGTGAAGATAATAAAGATAAAAACGAAGAAAAAGATGAAAGTGAATCTCGTGAGCGTAATTCTGATATAAAATTATCTGATGTTAATTATGATAATTTAGGTGAATATGTCGCATCGATTGGTGGAATTGCAAGTGACGATCCATATGAGCTTTATACTTTAGATCAAGATGATATTAAAAAGCGTTCAGAAGATGAAGCTTTTCCACATGGAATAATTGAACCTAAAGATAAAAACGAAGCAAAATATGATATTGATTTCATGGAAGAGCATGGTGCACTTCTTTGGAATGGTTATAAGTTTACCACATATCCAGAACATGTATTGCCAGGCGAAGCTTTAAAAATTCCAGGTAGACATCTAGAAGATGGTTTTGTAACTGATGCTTATGGTTTTATTTGTGTGGCAAGTGACGTTTATCCAAAAGGAACTGTTATTATGAGTCCGTTTGGTAGACCTATGAGGGTTTATGATGTGTTTAATCACAATGAACCTGAATATAGAATTGATTTGTATATAAGATAGTGGGGTGTGACTTTATGACTGTAGAAGATAAGTATGTAGATTTATTTCAACTTCAGTTTTTAATAAATGACATAAATGGTTTAATTAATAAAGAGGTGAGAAAAGAATTTACGTTTACACCTAGTACGTCTTGGTTTGTAAATTATCATACATTTGTCTATGATATTCCTCGTAATAAATTAGAATTTGATATCGAAGCTTTAGAGATTTATGATGATGATGATGTATTAATAGATGATGTATTTGATCTTGATATATCATATTTATCAAATGATATGGCGAAGTTTATAGTAGCTTATGATATGAATGTTGATGTGTCAGATATTAATTATAGTGGCGGTGACTTTAATTTATTCATTGAAGATTTTAATAAGTTACTTAATAAGCTTGAAGATGTTATGAAAGATGAGTGTGATCATTATGGTTTAACTTATGATAATTATAACTTATATGATATTAACTTTGCTGATGAAGATTGTATATGTCATATGAAATTATATTTTAAAGATAATTATGGCTTTAGACATTCTTGGGCTTATGAAGTTAAATTAAAAACTTATGATTTAAATGATGTGAAAGTTAAGAAAATCGAAGTTAAAGAGATATAAAAAAAAAAGAAGCAGTTTATGCGAACTGCTTCATTTTATTTATACCAACAGTGTCTGTGGTTATTGTTTTGATTTCTTCCCACCTATTTTCAAATTGTTTGAACTCTTTTGATTCTTGTTTTTTTAGTTGTGGGATAATACCTAAGAGTACATTTTCTAAGGTCATTTCGTTATTGTAATTATATGGCGGTGTTTGTGGGAAATTTAAGTTTTGTGCTTTTATGTCGTAAGCTTCTTTCATGTATATTTCTATATTTGTAAAACCGTTATTTATAACGATGCTTTCGCCTATTGCTAAATATTGCATTAATGTTGTGTAATTTTCAATATTAAATAATTGATTTGTGTATAACATTTTTTTGTCTCCTTTTAATATAATTAATATGGTCTATTTTTTTTTTTAATTATTTTTCTTCTAAGACTCTTTCGGCAAATATTATTTGCATAAAAAATTATAGAATTTATATCATAGATATTGAAAAAAGCCTTGATATATAAGGCTTTTTGCGATATAATAGACTTAACAATAGAGTTGTAAAACAAAGAAAGAAAAAGAGAAATAACGAAAGAAAGGTTATATTATGGAGTTACATTTAAGGAAAAAGATTAAATATATATTTTTAATGGCTCTTTTTATATTTATGCCGTTAAGTATATCTTTTGCAGAAGAAGTACCAACTGAAGTACCTAATGTGGTATCTAATGAAATATCTAAAGATGTGCCTGATCACGATGAGAATTATTTTATTGATGAATTAAATGTCTTATCAAACGAAAGTAAAAATATAATTAATAGTCAAGATTTGCCACATGGAAGTCAAATCTTTGTTTTAACCGTAGATAATATGGATCATGATCCGTTTGATTATGGAATGAAGGCTTTTGAGAAATATAAATTAGGCGATGAGATGAGAAATAATGGTGTATTAATACTTTTAGCTAGAACAAGTGAAGGCTTACACCACATAAGAATTATTGCAGGTTATGGTATTGAAGATATTTTACCTGACGGAAAAGTCGGTAGAATAATTGATAATTATATGATGGATGATTTTCGTGATGGTAATTTAGATCAAGGTTTAATTAAGGGTTTTAATGAATTTAGTGATATTTTAATTAATCAAGATGTTATACGAGATGAAAAAGAAGAACGTATGGCAAGTCAAGAAGAGTTTATGACTAGTCCACCTAAAGGTGTTAAGAAGGTTACTACAGAAGATGTTTTATACGGGGTCCCGCATTTGTATCCTTCTGATTATTTGTTGAGGGGTATGTTATTTATGTCGGTATTAATGTCATTTGTACTTCTTACTCGAGATGGTAGGGCTAGAAAACGTCGTGAAAAAGTTAGTAATATGACTTATGATGATTTCTTTAAACGAAAATTGATAGATCCTGTATATTACGATATGTATGAAAAGAAACTTTTAAAATTTACGATAGGTAAAAGTGCATCTGATATAGAAAAAGATATGGAAAAGGCTAAGTCTTTTAAAAAGATTTTTAGAAATGTGTATAAGAAAAAGAAAAAAGAGGAATTAGCAAATATAAGTTTGGATGATTTACTTAAAACAAAAGTAGATAAAGATTATGAAAAAGAAGTCTATAGAGATCTTATAGCTGAAAGACTTACTGATCTTTCGCTAACACCGTTTGAAAACTATATAGTACATGGTTTATTTTATGGATATAAAGATTTATTTTATGATGAATATCAAAACAGACTTAGAAGTAAATTTGCTAAAATGAGTTTGTCAAGACTTATTGAAGAAATAGATGCTTATGAAGATAAGTACTTAGATGATGCTACAATTTATAATATGATGGATAACGAAATACGTAAAAAGATAAAGAAAACCTCAACTCTTGAACTTAATAATCTTGAATTGGATGTAACTGATGCGATTATTTTGGGATTACTTCATCGAGAATTATCACTTAGAGAATATTCATCAGATCGTATACTTGAATCTAGATGTTCTAAAGGTTCTAGTAGAGATGATGACGATTGGTTTTCTGGTTCTTTGTTTGGAGGATCTAGTTTTGGAGGTAGTTCGAGTTTCGGTGGCGGGTCATCTTTTGGTGGTGGTTCTAGTGGAGGTTTCTCTGGAGGTGGAGGAAGTTCTGGTGGCGGCGGAGCTGGCAGAAGTTTCTGATATAAATAGAACCTCTTATCATAGAGGTTCTAGGTGTGATATAAGTAAAATATAAATAGAAAGGATGATAATTTATGACTTGGTTAGTATATATATTTTGTATAGCACTTATTTGTGGGATGTTTGGAATTATAATACTTATTGATAGCGATTTTTATGAACGTTGGACTATGAAGTATGATGATTTTTTCAAGCAAAAGAAAAATAAACCTGATTATTATTTTTTATATACAAGAAAATTAAAAAAGTTAGCTAAAAATAAAACAACTTTTGAGGTGAAAAACGATATATCGAAAGCTACAACATTTCAAGATGCTTTTATTAAGACTTATTTGTCAAAGAGAAAAAATGAGTTAAAAGAATTAGGAAATGTTGAGTTATTCAATCAAAATTATGATCATTTATACGAAAAAGAAATGTATGAAGATGTAGTTAAGTCTAGGTTGGATTGTTTATCTTTTGATATGATTTGTGATCTTATTAGAAATGATGATTGCGGATATTATAAAGATTTAGTCTTGGATGAATATAGAGCTTGGTTTAGAGATAATATGTCAAATGAATCTGTTGAAAAACTTGTTTATATGTTTGATAATTATGAAGATGAGTTTCTAGGCTCCGATGAAGTTAAAAAGATAATTTGTGAAAAGCTTGAAGAAAAACTTTACAGATTATCTAAATATGAACGTCTATATTTTAAAGAAAACGCACCGAGATATATTATCGATAGGTTGGATGTATTGTGGATTTGAAGGGTGATAAAATGAAGAATTTTTGGAGTAAACTTTCTGAATCGTTTTGGAAAGAAGAAGGTTTGTATCCTGATGGAAGAGTGTTTTTTATTATTCTGACAATCACGAATCTAATTTTACTTATTGTCTTTATAAAAATATATTATATTGGTTGATTTTAATGTATAAAAAAGGAAATTTAATGAAAATAATTATAGTATGTCTTAATGGCAAAGAAAAAAGATATTCTTGTAGTGGTTATGGATGGAATGAAGATAAAAGTATTATTGAACTTTATAACGAAAATGGAGAAAACAATATAACAATATATCTCGGTAAGATTGCTTATTGGTATATAGAAGAATAATGGAAAGAAAAAAGAAGAATATGAAATGTGAAACATAAATATGAATTTATAAATGTTAATATATGAAGGAAAATATGATATAATAAGATTAGTAAATAAATGAAAGGATATAATATGTCAAAAAAAATATACTATTGAAAGAGAAGGTCAATTAGACTTTTTTAAAAATTATAATATTCCTTATGAGGAAGATGATTCAATACTTGTTGATAATACTGATGGTGTTTATAATGGAGTTTTGTTGGAATTTAAACTTAGTATAAACAATTTAAATTCTGTTTTATTTCAAGCTATCAAATATTTATCAAGAATGAGAATAAAAGGAGAATCTGTTCCAAGAACCATTTTATTAATAGATTTAAATAATCAAAAAGCATATAAATATAATTCAGAAGATTATTTAGGATCTATTGAAAAAGAATATATAGGTGCTGCTAGTAAAAATAATTTAACTTTTAGTGCTGGTAAGGCAGATGAAGTTTTTGATTATAGTGATATGGTTGAGTCTAATAATCTTAAAAAGTTATTAAAAGGTAAAAAAATTTTATCTGAACAATATATTCCAATAAATATTGATGAGTCTTGTATTGTAGGTTGGGTCGAAAGATATTATAGAGAAAAACCAAAAGCGACTAAAGGAGACTTTTTAGGTGATGATGAGGGTCAAATAAAAATTATAGGTGAGATTAGAAAACCTGTTCATTTTAAAGATCTTATTAATCCATATACAGAAGAAACAAATGAAAAGTTTAAATATCTTATGGATTGTTTAAATGATAGATTAAAGAAAAAAGATTTAGGAGCTTTTTATACATCTATACCTTATGCTAAAAAGGTTGCGGAGCTTGTTTTAGAAGCTGTAAATAGAGCGATTGATGCGGGCAAGAAAGATTATATAGTGCTGGATAGAGCCGCAGGTAGTGGGAATTTGGAGTCAGCTCTTATAGGTTTATTTGATAAAAACGGCGATGAGTTAATTTCTCATGTTGTTGTTTCTACTTATGAGTATTACGAATATAAAGTATTATCAGAAAGATTAGGTGACAAGGTTAGAGATCTTATCCCTCCAACAGAAGCTGATGTTGTTTATTCTAATGGTACTGTGTCTAATGCTGATGCTATGAGTAAGGAATATATAGATAATCCGATTATAACAGGTTATATAGATGATCCTGATTGTGCTATTATTATGTTTGAGAACCCTCCTTATAGAGATATATCAAGTAATTCTACTTCTAATAAGAAAACAGGACAAGATCAAAAAAGTTTTGTCTTAGAAAAAATGAAAGAAGAGAAAAAGGGTGCTATGTTAAATGAACTGACTAATAGATTTATATGGTCTGCTTTCAAGTATTATCTAAAAGATGAAATAGATGCTTATATATTATTCAGTCCTATTAAATATTGGAAGCAATATGAACTTGCAAATAAAAAAATGATAAAAGGTTTTTTATTTAATAGAAAATACTTTCATGCTACACCTTCAGCAATAAGTTGTATGCTATGGTCTAATATAGATGATAATAAAACAGAAGATTTAACATTGAAAGCTTATGATATAGTTAATGATAATGATTTAAAATATGAAAAAGATGTTATTATTAGTAAAGTTTATAATAACTTTTCTAAAAATTATTATGATAGAAGAAAGTTTAAAGATGATAAAGAAGATGGTATTTGTTGCAATTTAGATGGAACAGAAAGATTGATAAATAAGACAGTTAGAGTTAAAAAATTATATAATAAAAATATTTTAGGTTATATAAGGGCATCTTCTTATAATTTTGATGCTTTATCAAGGCAATTATTAAGATGTGGAGAATACGATGCTAATGGATTCTTTTTAAGAGATGATAACTATTTAGAAAAACTATCTTTATGGATTGCTAAACATATACCTCTTGACAATTGGTATGAAAAAGATATTTACGCTACTACATCAGATGGTGGTAATGTTTACACAAAAGATAAAGACTTTTTAAAATACTGTCTAATATACACTTGTCTATCTAATCAAAATAAATGTTTATCTTTTATAGGATCAGATAATAGATATTATAAAAATGAATTATGTTTTGATGAAGATACATTTGCAAGTAAAGATTTATCTAAATTTACATTAAATGAAGATGAAGAAGAATTATTAGAGCTTTGGAATGATATATTAGAGTCTGCTAAAAAAAACTAAAAATTATGATTCTGATTTATCTTATGGAGTTTATCAAATAATTAAAGAGCTTAACACATTTAAAAGAGTTAAAGTTGGTAGAACAAATAAAAAAGTTTATGATTATCCAGATCTTAATGGTGATCTTGAAACATTAAGAGTAAAGCTTAAAGAATATTATAAAAAATATATTACTGATAAAATGTTTGAATATGAATTAGTCAAATAAGAAAGATGTAAGATATTATCATGAACAGAAAAAGAGACATTAGAGTCATGTATATGACTATAGCTTTTACTTTCGGTGCCAGAATTGGATTTGTAAATTCTGGCGGCGATGGTAGAAAGTTTGATTTATTTCTTATTGTATTTGCTATAGTTATAGCTATTGTAGATAAGTTTGATCAATATGTGGGTTAAAATAAAATTAGAGGAGCGATAAACAATGAGTTATGATTGTTATTTAGTTGATAAAGACAAAAATGTCATTATATTAGATAAAAGTTTTGATAGAGCAGGTGGTACTTATGCCATTGGCGGAACTAATGAAGCTTGGCTTAATGTAACATATAATTATGGTCCTATATTTAAAAAAGTCTTAGGTTATTCTTTAAATGACTTAGACGGTAAATGTGTAAAAGATACGTTGCCTGATTTAGAAAATGCGATAGATCTCTTAAGTGAAGATGATAAGACAAATAATTATTGGGATGCTACAGAATATAACGCAAAAAGAGCTTTAAAAGATTTGGTTTATTTAGCTAAACACAAGCCAGATGCTTTTTGGTATATATGTTAGTTTGAAGTGAAAATAGGAGAAGATAATGAGACTAATCGGTTTGAAAATAGATAAAAATCCTTTATCTGTAGATTTTATGTGGAAACCTAATAGAACAAGAGACGAAGATGTTTGCTATCAAGAACTTTATAAAGATATGTATTTTGATATAATAGATCTAGACAAAATAAGTGAAATAATGGATTACTTTGTTAGAAAGTGTGATGAAGGTACTTCTCCACAAAGTTTGCGGTCTTATAAGGAGATTGACTATCAAACGTTAATGAAAGATTATAAAGATAATAGTGATTTTGACGAAGTTTTAGATTATATGGCAGAATTATTAAATATATCTTTATCAGATGAAGATAGAAATCATATAGCATCTATTGATGTGTCGTATCCAGAAACTTGGGAGGTTCAAATAATATGAAATTAGATAAGTTTAGTATATATATAGAAAAATTAGGAGATCTTGAAATATTTGAATATGTTCTTGGTATGTTTGATAAAAATTTTAGTAGAGAAGACATAAAAAAAAGGAGACGATTGTAATGTTTAAAAGAAGTTTGTGGACGGCGTTATTTGTAGCATTGATTGCAACTATAATAACTGTTACATCTAAACAATTTGGTTGGGATCCAAATAGGGGTTATTTTATAATAATATTGGCGTTAATGTTCGATATATATGGCAAATTAGATGATATAAAATATGAAAAATAATAGTATTCAAGATTTTTTCCTTATATTAGAAATCATAATAATGACAGTGATTGTTGTGTTGGAATTATGTTTATTGTTTAGTTTATTTGATTTTAGTGATCCTTTTCACCGTGTAGTATTTATTTGTGGAGCGGTAGTTAGTATATATACGTTTATTTCACGTTTATGTGATGATAAATAATAAAAGAAAGTATCAAAAATAGAAAGAGTATATTATGAAAGTAGAAATTTTCGCACAATTAGATTTTGTAGAAAAAGATATTATTGAATTAGATGATGATTTGACAGATGACGAGATTGAAGAAGCCGTTTATGATTATATATCTGAATATTTCGAATGGAGTTATAAAAAGCTTGATGAGGAAAATTGTTTGTGAAAAAAATTAAGCTTCCATAAAATATGGAAGCTTTGATAATTTATTTTTTTCATTTTTCGATTATGCCTAATACATCACTATATATGAGCATATGTTCACCATTTTTAGTAGGTGTTTCTAGCATATTTTTGCAATTATTTTTATTATATTTGTTTGTTAATGATACATTTTCAATTTTATAATCTTTTTTTGAATATCTAGATGACGAAATCCATAAATCGAAATTCTCATTGATTAGAAATTTTATTTCTAGTATTGGTTTTTCTTTAGATAGATGAACTTCTAGTGGAAATATCATAACCAGGTAATTTTTTGTGTCTTTTTCGCCAATTTTGATAGCTAAAAGTATTGTTTCGTCTATTTTTTCTTCGATTTTTAACATGTATGGATATCCTACTTTACTTAATTTTCTTCCATATTTTCTGGATATTGTACGATATGTTTTATTAGGATATCTTCTGTTTAATTTAATATCTTTCATGTTTTCCATACCTAGTGAAAATGAAAAATCTAAATTTTCAGCTAAGTTTTTAGCGTGGTTAATAATTCCGAAATCAAAAACTATACAGGCGTTTGCTCCATCTCCAAATTCTTGCATTTCTTTTTCTAATTGTTCTAAATCCATAAATTTTCTCCTTTTTTTTTTGTTATTCCTTATAATAATTATAACATATCCACCTTGATATATCAAGGAATAAACAGTATAGTACTAATAACATAATATTATTCGTTATTCCAATAATTCATCTGCCTAATGAATTAGGTGGTTGTCTTATTTACGAATGTTTATAAAAATGGAGAGTAATAATATCATATGATATTAAGTAGTTTAGAAATTGATTCAAATCCTTTAATAATAGAATTTTTTAGAGATGATCCATATTATGAAGTACAGTTGATTCATTTAGATTATTATATAAACGATGCAGATAAAATCAATAAAATTATGGATTACTTTATAAACAGATGTGACTGGAATAAATCGCCGCAATCTTTGTTTGAAATCCAGGGTCTTAATTATTTGACACTGATAAAAGATTTTGAAGAAAATAGTGATTTTGACATTGTGCGAGATAAAATTGTAAAGATTTTAGGTACTTCGCTTACTCGTAAAGATAAAAAATATATAAAAGCTATAAATGTGTCTTATCCAGACACTTGGGGTGTTCATATTTTGGAACATTAAGGTGAAATGTTTGTATTAGGCTCTGTAATAGTCACAGAGCGTTTTTACTTGTCAAGTAAAGCAATTATATACCTATACATAGAAATATCGCTGTAAGAGTAAATTATGAGGTGTGAAAAATATATTTTTTTGTTTTTAATAAAAAAAAGAGCTTCCGTAATATGCGGAAGCTTATTTTATTTTTTCATTAGCTTTTTTATTTCTTTCTTTAGTTTTTCTGTTTCTGGGTTAATAGGATTAGGTTCTTTGGTTTTTAATCTGATTTTTTTCATATCAAGATTGTAAATTTCTGTTTTAGCATATTCTTTAACATCATCACCATTTTCTAAATCAAGTTTTATTTCTTTTAGTTGAAATTTGTTGAATCTTTCTAAATCAATCATAATCATTCCTTTGTAATTAATTTTTTGATTTCTTGTTTTAGTTGTTCTTTTTTAATTTTGTCTGTTTTTTCTTTGCTTAGTTTTGTTCTAATATTTTTCATTTTGATGTTGTTAAATTTTGGGTCAGTATAGGTACTAACATCTATACCGTTTTCTAAACCTAATCTAATTTGTTCCATTTGTCTATGATCAAATTTAGGATCAGCGTAAATACTTACATCAAGATTTTTTTCTAAACCGTGCATGATTTCATTCATTTGGTGAGCGGTAAATTCTTCTTTTGCGTAAATATCTACATTGATGTTGTAATATAAACCTAATCTAATTTGTTTCATTTGATGAGCGTTAAATTTAGGATCGGCATAAATATTTACATTTATATTTTCAATTAAACCTTTTTTGATTTGTTCCATTTGTTTATAATTAAATTTCGGGTTAGCATAGATACTAACGTCAATTTTATTTGGAGAGTGTTTATTTTGGATTAAACCAAATCTAATTTCTTCCATTTGGCGTGCATTAAATTTAGGGTCGTTATACATGTTAATATCAAGATGGCGGTTTAAACCATCTTTAATTTGTCTCATTTGGTAAGAGTCAAATTCTTCTTTTGCGTAAACATTAACGTCTAATCCTTCTTCTAAGCCTTCTCTAATTTCTTCCATTTGCATAAAGTTAAATTTAGGATTAGCGTAAATAGTAACATCTAAATTTTTCTTTAAGCCTAATTTAATTTGTCTCATTTGATTAGTTTTAAATTTAGGGTCAGCATAAATACTAACATCTAAATCATCTTGTAGACCTAATCTGATTTCACACATGGCTGTGTGATAATATTTAGGATCTGCGTAAACACTAACATCTAAACCGTCTTCTAAACCTTTTTTTATTTGTTCTAATTGTTCTGCGTTAAATTTTGATAAGTCTAAGTTGGTCATATTTACCCCTTTTTATTTTTGTATTAATTTTTCTATTTCTTTGATTAGTTTTTCTTTTTTTATGTTATCTTTTCTTACTTCGTTTGGATGGGTTCTAATATGGTTCATTGTAATTCCGTGAATTTCTGGTTTGGCGTAGCTACTAATATCGATTTTGTCGATCAAACCTAATTTGATTTGTTCCATTTGTAAAGAGTCAAATTTAGGATCAGCATAGATACTAACGTCAATATTCTTGTCTAAGCCATCTCTAATTTGTGACATTTGGAGTCCATCAAATTTAGGATTGGCATAAATGCTAACGTCTATATCATCTTCCAAGCCTAATCTAATTTCTTTCATTTGGCGAGTATTAAATTCGGGTTTAGCGTAGATTTTAACGTTTAAGTCTTTTTTTAAACCTTTTTTAATTTCTCTCATTTGTTTATAAGTGAATTCAGGATTAGCGTAGATATTAACGTTGATTCTATCAAGTAAGCCTAATTTAATTTCTTCCATTTGATCAGAATCAAATTTAGGATCCGCATAAATACTAACATTGATGTTATGTTTTAAACCGTCTCTAATTTGTGACATTTGGTTAATTTCAAATTCGGGTTTTGCGTAAATACTAGCGTTGATGTTTTCTTCTAAGCCTTCTTTGATTGTTCTCATTTGACCAAATGTAAATTTAGGATTGGCATAGATATCAACGTCGAGGTTTTCTTCTAAGCCATTTCTAATTTCTCTCATCTGATAAGAATCAAATTCGGGTTTAGCGTAGAAATTTATATCGATTTTATTTTCTAAGCCAAGTTTTATTTCGTTTAATTGTTCTGCGTTAAATTGTGTTAAGTCTAAATCAATCATTGTTGTATCCCTTTTTTTAATATGTTGTATATGCGATGTTTTTTCCGGTGGAGAACATATCGATGCACTCTGGTAGGTTCTTGACGTAGATGCTGGTTTCATGTTTGTAACATTCGCTGGCATCTAGGTCGTAGATGATTTTCATTGCGTCGTTGAACGTGTGTACGATGTCACCTGTTTTTGTGTATAGACGGGTGTAATCGCATGTACCAGGCCCCGTTGACATACAGATTGCGTAGTTAGACCTGTAGATAAAGTAGTATTTATCTGATGGTGACTTTATATACCATCTATTGATGACGGTGCCGTAGATACGTTCTGTTGCACTGTAATATTTCCAATTTTTTTTTAACATATTGTTACTCCTTTTGTTTGGTTTTTTTTATGTTTTAATATGTAAAAAAAATACTAACCTATAAGCTGTAGGTTAGTATTTTTCGTTATACGGTGGTTAACTTATACTTTGTAAGTGTTTCTTTTACGTACACCCCGTGGGTACGTTTTTAGAGGAACTACTTAGAAAGCGTATAAAACCTAAGTAGTGTAATTTTTAACATAATTCCTAAGTGCCCAACGCTGCCTTTAGGTGTTAAAAATTGTTTAATGCCTAATATTGAAATAAAACAAGAAAATCAGCAAGTTAAGCTAGATCTTCCGAGAGCAGCTTATTATCGCAAAGTGTCCAGCGGTAGTAATTTACTACATAATTATAACCGTGGAGCAACTGGCTCCATTAACTTCTTTTTTATATTTCTTTTTTCTTATATTTCCTTTATAATTTGTTTTTCTAATAATTCGTCTATTAGATCATAAGTATATTTGATACATTCTCTATCTATATCAGATAAATCTGAGTTCTTGAGGTCATCTCTTGTAAAGTTGAAATTACACATACCTCCATATGAGTCGCATTTTATTTCAAGTACATTTGTTTTGGTGTTAAATCCAAACCAAAATGTATTATTTGTCATATATTCTCTGTCGTTTTCAGTTCCAAAGGATTTTATGTGACAGATATGTCTTGGGGTCATTGCGTTATTTTCCCACAAATCATATTTGCCTAATAGTTTGGTGTCTTTTACAAATAGTTCTGGTTTTATTACTTTATATTTCATATGATTAATCCTTTCGTTTTAGTGTTTGGTGTTTTATAGAATATTAAAGTATTCTTTAATTAATGATATTGGGATTTCTTTGTGTTGGTTTTTGATGTATATCTTTTTCCACGGTGCTTGTTTATATATAATATCAGCTAAGTCTGTAGATGTATAGTCAGAGAATTTATCTATTATTTTATTTTATAGTTTTTTGAAAAATTTTTCGATACTAGCTTTATCAATTATGTTTGCTTTATCTTTTTCATAAGTCTTTACCCGAGGTGAATCTTTACTCATTGATGCAGCAGTTAATTTAGTAAATGAAAATTTGTTTAGTTCTTTAATTATATTGTTTAAGAAAATTTTGTCTTTGTTATCGAAATAGATATTTTCATAATTTGATTTGTAGAAATCTGTGATTAAGAGAGATCCGAATCTTGAAAATTCAATATAGATATTTCTTATTGCAGGACCGTATGTCCAAGCTTCAAAATCTGCGTCTATTAGTTGCTTATTTAGTTTGGAATAACCATAGCCTTGAATGAAATATAAAATTTTTTGTAATTTTGGGTTTGTGACGGATTGTCCTAATTTATTTGCGTAGCCAATTACATAATTGGCCACGTCTATTGCTTTATATGTCATGTGGCTCCTTTCGTTTATAATAATTTATAGTATTTTATAATCGATGATGTATTCTATTTTTATCGTAGGAAAAATAGCTTGGATGTGGGATGTTTTGTATAGATTTACAGGTATATCCCATAAATAAGGATTTAGTTTGCGTTCTTCTGGGGTATCTCCTAAATATGATCCCCAAGCATAAGCGTCTGTTAGATATACTAAATTATCTGGCACATCTAATAATAAAAGAAGATTTTGGTCATTATTATCATAATAGCTTTTCATTTCATTTATTATCGTATTATCTACTAGTTTATCAACTCTATCATAGTCTACAGTGTGCCACGCCCAGATTGAGCTATCTAATTTAATTCCTGTGAGTTTGTGGTAATAATTAAACATATCGTTATAGGCGTGATCGCTATTGCAAATATTGAATTTTTTATTAGGTTTATATTCTTTATTCTCTTTTATAATTTCTAAAATATTTTCTTCTTGTAATGTTAATAGTTTCATATGTTTCCTTTAGATATTATTGTTTGTTAATCGTTCCATGTTAAAGCTAATATAATGCCTATTATAAATAATGTTCCAAGTCCTATGGCTATTAGATGGTCGTATTTGCTGTATTGCATAATTTTTAATGTTAAAGTTCTATTATCGGCTCCTAAGCTCATAGGTTCATAACTTTCTGTTATTTTTATTGTTTTATTAGTTTTTGTCATTTCTTTTAGGTCTTTAATGAAATTTCCATAGTTATCTTTCGGTACTTCCATGATTAGTTGTAAAGAAGGTTTATCTTCTTTTTCTCCTATGACTTGTATGTCTTCTTCAGATGTTATTTTAATATTATATTTTTTTATTAGAGTTTTTATTGATTCTATATTTTCATTATAGAATTCATAGGTTGTTTCTAACTGATAATGTGGGTCATCACCTGTTGGTATGTCTTTACTATTGTTTGCGTAGGTTATATTTATATTAAATAAGCATATCATAAAAAGAGATAGTAATACGCTTATATTTTTAATTAGTTTGTTTTGCATGATTTTAATCCTTATATTAGATCATATGCGTCTTTAATATCAAGATTTTTATATAAATGATCTGCTATATAAGTTTCTAGATCTTTTAGAAAATCTTTATAGGTATGATCGTTAGGATCTGTTTCTTTTGTTTTATCTTTTATAATATTTAATGGTTTTATTGATTGTTTTTTATTAAGTTTTTGTATATGATCATAATATTCATCATTTATCTCATTAAGATATGTTTTGTATTCATCGATAAAGTAATCATAATTTTGATATATGATGTTTTCTGCAAGTTCGTCAATAAATATAGCGTCTTTTAAAATGTATACAGATTCTAAATTTCCATCTCCTGCTATTTTAGCATATGGTGACATATATTTATAGTTTCCATAGCAAACTGCTTTTATAGCTTCAATAGGAGATGAAAATAGGGAGTTTAAAGGTTCTTCATTTGTGTTATCAAATATATAATCATAGTCGCTTAGTACTTGATTATATATTGTTAAAAGTTCAGGATCATTTATTTCGTTTAGTTTTTCTATTAAAAAATCTTGATAAGTTTTTACGTTGTTTAAATTTTTCACGTTTTACTCCTTTGTTTATTCTCTATAGGCATTGTATATTTCAATTGCTGGAATTTCGTGATATACGTCTTTATCGTGCATAACGATTTTACCTTGATTGTGGATAAGTTCCATAAGTTCATTTAGTGTGTTTATTTCAATTTCGTAATAAAAACTTTTTTAGGTTTTTACTTTTTTAGCTTTGTTTACTGGAGATTCATATGGTTCGTAACGATCGCTTGTTTTATAAATTACAAATTTCATAGTTTGTTTCCTTTATTTGTTTACATAATTTACTAAAAATTCTTCATAGTTTGTATTATATAATTTTTGTGTTATTGTATTAGATATTTCTATAATGTCATCATATAGATGGTTAATTGTTATTATACAATTTACAAGTTCATGGATTGTTTTTAATGTATCTTGATATAGATCTGTTTTAGTTTTTTTATTTGTCAATGTTTTTTTCAATAATTCATTATTATAATTATATAGATAGACAAACGTGTTAAATAGTTGATTTTCTATAGTTTTGTTATATAGATTGTCATATGCGAATGAACTTAGATTGTTACATAAACACATTATTGTGTCTTGATCTGTTAGTTTCATAAAATATTCTTTGTTATTTTTTATAATAGTTTCAGCTTCTTGTTTGAGTAATTCGTTCATAGCATTTTCCTTTTTCTTTTATTTATATTATTTTATATAATTTACTAAAAATTCTTCATAGTTTATATTATATAATTTTTGTGTCATTGTATTGCATATTTCTATAATATCATTATATAGATATAGACTTTCAGTATTTGTTTCGCAAGATATAAGTTCATTGATTATTTTTAGTGTTTCTTTGTATAAGTTTGTTTTTGTATTTTGATTTGTTATGATCATTTCTAATAATTCTTTGTCTTTGTTATATAAATACATAAAAATATCGAATAATTCATTTTCTATGATTTCGTTACATGTGTTATAATATCCAAATGAACTTAATGAATCACATAAATACGAGGTTATTGTATCTAGATCTTTTAAATCTATAAAATATTTTTTATTGTTTTTTATAATAGTTTCAGCTTTTTCTTTAAGTAGTTCATTCATATTTTACTCCTTTATTTATTATATTTGATTTAAATATTCGTAAGATTTATTTTTGTATTAATTTTTCTATTTCTTTTTTTAGTTTTTCCTTTTTTGTTTTGTTTTTGATTTTATCCGTATTTATGTGTTCATCTTTGTTGCTTATTGGTATTGTACAAGTGAATTTTTTTCTGTTTTTGTGTATTAAGTTTGATCTAATTTTTGCCATTTGTACATAATCGAATTTTGGATCAGCATAGCTTTTAACATCAATTTTTGGTCCATATTGATTATATAATAAGCCGTATTTGATTTCTTCCATTTGACTCCAGTCAAACTTAGGATCTGCATAAAGGCTAACATCAATATGATGTGCTAAACCATCTTTGATTTCCCACATAGATGATTCTTCAAATTCTGTTTTAGCATAAATACTTACATCTAAACCTTCCATTAGACCTTCTTTAATTATTCTCATTTGTCTATTGTTAAATTTAGGATCAGCGTAGATACTAATGTCAATTTTATCTAAGCTATATTTATTATACATCAATCCGTACTTAATTTGTTCCATTTGATAGCGGTCAAATTTAGGATCAGCATAAATGCTAACATCTAATTGTTCTTTTAAACCTTCTCTGATTTCTATCATTTGTGTATAATCGAATTTAGGATTTGCGTATAAATTAACATCAAGATTTTTTTCTAATCCTTTTCTGATTTGATTCATTTGATATTCGTTAAATTTAGGATCAGCGTAGATATTTATATTGATATTACTTTCTAAACCTTTTTTTATTTGATCTAATTGTTCTATTTTGAATAAGTCTAAATTAATCATTTTTTCTCCTTTTTTTTTTATATCTCTATGATATCGTTATATAGTATAGTAAACTCAACATTTTTATGGTTAATTGTTTTATCTATATGATGATGAGCAAAATACCATTTATTAGCTTTAATATTAAAATCAAGCATTTTATTAAGTGTTCTATTGACATTATTTTCTTTTATATTTTTTATTTGTTTTATTACATTTAATGGCCCGTCATGACTTAAAATGACATCGGCTTTATCAAGGTTCGAAAAGGCATTACTCCATTCTCTAAAGCTAGGTTCTTCTTCAGCCCACCAGGAGATGTTTTCTTTTCTATAAAATTTATCAACAGAGATTGCTCCACCCATACATAAAAAGTTTATATTATTAATGTTTATTATTTCGCCACGTGTAATATGGTAGACGGAATCTCTCAGTTTGTGGCATTTAGCTTCTTTAAAGTTTGTAATCGGATAATTGTTCAAGGCGTTGAAATTTTCATGATTTCCGTCGATAAAAAGAGTTGTGAAGTTTTTATTATTAAACCAATTAAGCCAGTATTTATCTTCGTTATTTTCTGGGTTATGCCAAGGAAAACCAAAATCACCCAAGATAATTACATAATCATCTTTTGTAAGTTCTTTTTGTTCGGGAAAGTTTTTTGTATTAAACTTTTTCACGTCAACTGTATTGTGGACATCTCCTGTGATATATATTTTAGACATATTAGTAATCCTCCACTTTATTTGTTTTCTTTTTCATCATCTTTTTCTAATATATTATCGATATAGGTTTTGATTTTGATTTTTTCTTTATCACTTAAGAGTTCAAAATCATTTTCATCTATGATTTTTTCACTAATTTCTCTATACGTATCTAAAGAATCTTGTAAATATTCTTTGCTTTGTTTTAAAGATGCGTTTTCGCTTATCAAGTCAATTATATCTTTAGTTCCATTTCGCATTATTTTTGAGTAGACGATTTTTCCAAGACCTAAATAATCAAGATAAGGGTCATGTATAGGATCGCAATTATCTGAATAAAAAGCACTTGAAATTATTATTTCGATAAGTGCTGATATGTTGTTTTTTCGCATGGGAAGCTCCTTTATTTATTTCTTGATCCAATGATTTTCTTGGTAATCATTTACTATTTTTCTTTTATTTATAGGTTCGATTTTGTTTTCTTCTGATAGTGGTCCAAATTCTATTGAAATGTTGAAGCCACCATAGTTTTGTTGCCCATACACAAAGAGATTTGATTCGATATAATCATCGTATTGCAATTTGTCAATCCCAGCGTCTTCTAAAGCTGAAAGAATAGCTAAAAAGTGTTCTCCAAAATTTACTTTATATTCACGTTTGTATTGTTTGTCAAAAACTCCAGATTCTAAGATTCTTCTTTGATTTATAAAATCAATATATTCATTAGTATTGATAAGTGATTTCCACAAATTGTATCTAAATTCGTTTGTGTTTTCTATTTCTAATGTATCTTCGTTTGTTAGGTTAGAACATATTTTGTCGATATATTCATTATTGTCTAAAAGATTACTATTATAGAGAAAATTATAAGTAGCATATTTGAGTTCTACTAATTTTTCGTCTTCTTTGTATTGGTTTATGTTTTGTTCATAGATTTGATAAATCATTTGTTTGATAAGATATCTAGGATCTACTGTAAAGTGTACTTTTTCCATTTAGTTCTCCTTTGTTAAAATTTTCTTTGTTTTTACGATTATTTCTTCTTCTTCAATGATTTCTGCGTCTTTTACGTAAGATATGAATAAATCTCTAATGTTATCACAAAGGTTATCAAATGCACAAACTATTATTGTGAGATCTTTTAGTTCGTAATTGGTCCAGTCTTCAAAGTAATCTGGGTTATTTGATCCGATAGGTCTTCCTGGATAAATATTTAATGTATTGTCATGATCAACTTCGGTTTGATATAAGACAAGATAGCCACCGCTTCTGCCGTTAAAACCAACGGAGTAATGATATTTATTTGTGAAATCATCTATTTTTTCTTGAATTTGATAATACATTTCGTCAGTGTCGATGTCTGTTAGTACTATATCGTATGCTTTATCTTTTAGATTATTATCTTCAATTCCTAAGTTTTGTATTTTTACGTTGTTAGCATATGATTTGGACTGATTCCATGGGTTCATTGTAAAGTAACGGAAATGTTCAGTGAGAAATTTAATCATTTTGTTTCTATTATTTGTGTTTACGTCTTTTGTGTAAAATTTTTCTGTCATTTGTTTACTCCTTGATATTATAAATATTATTTATTTTCATTTCATATTAAAACCCAGCTTTTTGAGTGTTTCATCCATCTCTTTTTCTAATTCTATTGTTTTAAGAAAAAGAGGGTTTTGTTTATCTTTATTTGTTAATATTTGATCTCTATAATAAGTGTTTATAATCATTTTTTATTTCCTTGTTCTGTATTTTTGTTTTACCACCAAAGTGATGATAAAATTTGACTGTAAAGTTTTAGTCCTTCTTTTGCGAGACCTTCGGTTAATAGATTGATTTCCCAATCATCTTCGTTTTTAATATAGTATTCAAAATATTCACAAATAAGGTCGATAATAGCTCCGTAAGGAAGTATTACAGTTTCTTTTTCGAACTTGGCTTCTTGCCATTTTGGACTATCAGAATCATAGTTTAAAATTTCATAGATATATTTACCGTTTTTGTCTTTTTTGATTCTTTCTATTTCATAGGTATGAGCATAGTTTGGATTATCCATTTCAACACAGGATCCCCATTCTCTATATCTTTTAAGATGAGCATAAAGCCAAAGAATAGATGTAAAACCTAAGCACCATGTTTCTCTTTCATCAAAACCATATTTTTTTCTTTGATCCATAAATTGTTTATGTCTATTGGTTGTGTCTTTTTCTGTTGTGTTGAAAACTACGCTTTTATCGATTTTTTTATTAAATTTTCTTAAATCTTTATATAGTTTTTTACTCATTTTGGGTCTCCTTTTGTTTTAATTATTATATGATATTAGTGAAAAAAAGAGTAAGATTATTTACTCTTTTAAATCTTTTTTAATTAATTTATCTAGAACTAAATCATAACCATCAGCACCGTAGTGAAGTGATTTATTCACTCTAGCGATTGTGGCTGTAGATACGCCTGTTTTTTCTTCTATAGTTGCGTAGGTATGTCTAATTTTTAGAAGTTTAGCAACTTGTAATCTTTGAGAAAGCGATTGAAGTTCTTTCGCCGTACAGATATCTGTAAAGAATTGATAGCACTCTTCAGTGTCTTTAAGCATTAAGATAGCTTCAAAAAGTTCGTCAGTTTCTTTTGTTCTTAGTTTTGATTGATTTGTCATTTATATCTCCTTGTTTTTCATCTATATATTCAAAACCTTTACAACCTGTTATGTGTGTAAATTGTTCAAATCTATCGTCTTTGTTAAGAGCATTTGTAATTCTGTCACATTCAAGTTTTCGTTTGTATCCACCAAAGCCTGTTGATGGTTTTTTGCCTGCGTATTCAATAATGTTTACACAAAGATTGTGGTCAAGTTTTGGTATGATTATTTTGTTTTCAAGTGATGGATGTAGATCTTTTTCTATCATCTCTACTATTGCGTCTGCAAGTTTCATTTGTTATTTCCTTTTTTTATTGTATGAGATCGATTAGATCTTCGTTGTTTACGTCTATTAGGTTATCTTTGATGTGTCCCATCCAGTCGACAGCGTCATCATAGGTATCGAATTTGTCTTTTACTGTGTATACGTTTGTAGTAAGAGAGTTTTCTATTTTTATAATAAAATAATCTTTTTCTTCATAAACTTTAAATGTAAGTTCATATTTACCAAAAATAGCTGAATCATAAGATTTTGTCCATCGTTCTCGCAACATATTTTCTGTTTTTGTTTCCTTTTCATTTATTCTTTTTTTGAAAATATCGATTAAGATTAAATCAAGTTTTTGATTAGTTTCGTAATTAATATTTTTATCTATTTTATCTTCGTATGATTTAGTTGTTGCAATCATTTCTTTAATTTTTTCCATTGCTATGTCTTCTGGAACTTTACCAGCTTTAGTATTTTTTATAAGTTCGTAAAGTTCGGATTTTGATGTATCTAGAGCTGATTTGAAACTTTCGTTTTTTACGAAATACCTGTCAAATAAATCATAATATCTCATAGATTGTGCGGCAGTTTTTGGTGTGTATTTTCTTTTTGATCCTGATATCATAATGCCTAACATAACTTGATAAAGTTTATATGGATTAGACGTTACAATTTCGTCTCTCATAGCAATTAATCTATCAAGTTCTTCTTTATATTTCTTATTTGTTGTAATGATTTTTGAAAATAACATTTCAAGATCGACAACGCTCATCTTTTTAAAACTTAAGAAAGTGTGTCTAATATCTTTTACCTCAATGATACCGTTTTTTGTTTCTTCGATTTTTACGTATGGTTTTTTATCAAGGATTAAATTATTGATCGAAGGCACTACAGCCATTTTGAAGTCATGGTCTGATGTTTTAGTATCTAAATTATAATTTTGTGAACCGTAAAGACTTGTCATGACAAATTCGTAATTTTTTCTCATATATGTTTTATTCCTTTCTTAATTTATCAATTCTATTTTCAAAGAATTTAATTAAAGCTTTTTTTCTTTCTTTTTTTGTTGAAATTGATACAAAATCTTTGATTTCAGTGTCATATTGTTGGAAGTCTGTATTATAGAATATTTCGGTGAAATCTTCTATAATACTTAATGGATCACTGTAATCATCTATATACATGTTTTCCCATTGGGCTCCTTGTAGAATTTGATCTTCATCGTTTAACATTATATTATATAAATTTTCAACGTTTTTATCACTTATTTTTTCTTCAATATTATCATCTTTGAATTTTATTTGACTTTTGAAATAATCAAATATTAGTATATTGTTTATAGTAGCTTTTGGTCCTTTTTCGTGGTATGTTTTGTACCATGGTGAATCTGGTAGTTTAGAAATATATACAAGTTGATAAGTTGAATAACTATTGAGTGTTGGTATAATCTCGTTTAAAAAGTCTTTATCTTTTTGTGAAATTATGTTTTTATTGAAGTTATTTTCAATTATTGTGTCAATTACAAAAGATCCGTATATAGAGTAATCAATGCATATGTCTCTATTAGAAGGTCCATATGGCCATGCTTCAAACTTAGCATCAAAAAAGCGTTCATTTGTTTTAGCGTAATTAAACCCTTGGATGAAATATAATATTTTTTGTAGTTTAAGAGCTGTTATAGGCTTTTCTTGTTTAATTGTGAAACTTACAACATAATTAGCTATATCTTCTATTTTATACATAGTTTATTCCTTTTATATTAATATTAGGTTATATTGTTTTTGTCGAATTTTATTATTATAGTATCTCCTAAATAATCACCGTTTATAGCTTTTAGGGCTAATGTTTTATAAGTGTTGTTTAGGTTATTTTCTATAGTAATTATTGCTTTTGATTTAATATCATAACATATATATGATATATTTTTGTAAAGTATATCATAATTTATAGCGATGATTACTACGTTTGGTGTATTATTTGTGGCTATTGCTTTATGATAAGCTATAATTTGATTGAATGTTGCGTGTACTATAGTTTTATTTTTTAGGTTATATACTATATAGACTAAATTGTTCATAAATTTCCCTCTATAATTTTCTTTATGGTATTTAATATGGTGTTGTTATAATCGTTGAAATAGTCTGGTATTAAATAGAAATCACGATTAATGGCGTTATCAATATAATTATCATAAATTTTAATACAACATATGGCTTGATTTTCATAATCCATATCTTTATATTCTTCATATTTTTTTAAGTAATCGTGAATTTCTAAATAATGTGTCAGATTGTGTAATTCGAAAGAATTCTTTATATTTTTAATTTCTTTTAATGTGTTCATACTTGAAACTCCATGATATATTTATTGTCGATTGTTTTATAATATTTGTGTTTTCTTTCAAAATCTCCAGGTTCTATATCTGAAAATTTATAACTACACATATTGGCTAAATAAGTGTTGAAATATTTTTCATCGTATTTACCAACAAATTTCATGTCACTTGCACAATTAACTATATTGTTTATAAAGTCGTTGTAATATGTGATATTCAGTCTTTTTAATGTCGTGAACATTTCTGATATATAATAAGCATCAAGATTTGACCAACCTTTGTACATAAGATAACTTGTGTTTCTTGGGTCAGCTTCTTTTGTTTCAAATTCTACGTTGTTATTATAATCTTCTGAGTCTAATACTATTTCTTGATTGTTGTATTTTTCTCTTATTATATCTTCTGCTTCTTCTAAGCTTTCGGCGTTTACATAAAAATATTTGCTTAGAGTTTCTGTTATTTCTACTTTATAATCTTTTTTCATTTCATATCCTTTATCATTTTTAGTAATTTTTCAAGTGAAGTTATTTCGCAGAAATTGTCGTTTTCGTCCACATAATAAAGATGTGAATCATAGCCGTTTACGGTATATTGATATTTTAAATCTTTTGGTAGTTTTTGTTCTAATTTGACGAAAAATGTATACATAAATATGTTATCAAAATGTGGAAATTCTTCGTTGAATCTAACTATATCCCATATTTCTTCATCTGTAGGTTCAATGTCGAAGCCATATATTTCGATGGCTTCGTTTATTAGATCGTTTACGTTTTGTGGTATGTCGTATTTCATATAAGTTCCTTTTATTTTTCTTTCACACTACAGCCTACAATTTTTAGATTATTTTCATCTAGAAATTTTTGATATTTCTTTTTGGTTGCAGCTTGTTCGGAGAGGGTTACACTATATGAGTCGCTCATTTCAGCTATAAATAATTCTTCTTCAATTTTTTTAATTGTGTTTTTTATTTTGTCGTCCATAGTTGTTCAAATATAAACCTTTCTGTATTTTTTTCAATTTTAATGTGCGGGTTATCTTGTAATATAAAGTTATTTTGTTTGATAGCTTCGTTATAGTTTTTTATATCTACGTCATAAATCTTTTTGAGTTTTTTAATATCTTTTTCATTAAGTAGATCATAAAGACTTTTTAGGTCATCTTTATAGTTTGATAGATAAAATTCCCAAAAGTCATAAGTGTCACATTGTGTCGATCTGTAATCAGCATAAAAATATTCTGAAGTTAAAGCGTCAACACAATAAGTGATGATTTCAATTTTAATAGATTTATTATTTAAAATAAATGTTATGATATCTGTTCCTTTAGAATTAGGATTTAGATCATGATCTATTTTATATTCACCATTTCTAGTAAAACTTCTATAAAATAATTGATTTAACAACATTTCAAATTCTAATTTATTTTTATCGATAAAACTATATTTAAAGTCTTCGATGTTATAAAAGAATTTATCTCCTGTTTTATTACAGGTTTTAATAAATTCATTTATGTGGTCGGTATCGCCTTCGATGCGACCTTTTACTATTGTCATTTGCATAGGTGTTTCCTTTCTTTTTTATGTGTTTGGATTATCATTTAGATAAATACTTTCTTCGTCTTTAAATTTATTTTTAAAGTCGTTAAAGTTTTTTATGTTTGTTTTGAAGTATTCATTGATTTGATCATAAAAGTTTAAATTTTCTTCATATTCGAAATCTTCAATTATTTCATTAAACATTTCTTTTTGTGTATTTATATCTTTTTCAGCCCACATGTCGGCTAGATAAATTTCTTTAAAGTCATAAACTTCTTCAGTAATTTTACCGTTTTTTATTGTAAATGTTTCTGTAAAATCTGTTTCTTGTGAATTTATCGTAAGTTCAATGCTTGGATTTTTTTCTAGAAATTCTTTTAAAGTTATGTTGTTTTTAATGTTATTATAATCGATTAGAGATATTCTAATAGACCAAGCACATTCACCAGCAAAGCTTATTGTTTTTTTATCGTTTTCGATATCTTCGTTAAAAGTTTCGACATACCCTACACGGTGAAATCCTATTTGGTTAGAATCGTTAACTTTCAAGGCCTCTATGAAGTTATCTACTTCGTTTGTTTTGCCCGATACGGTGCCGTCAAATAAACATGTATTACTCATTTTTTCTCCTTTATTGTATTTCTATTGTATTCCTAGTAGTTCATCTGCTGATATATTAAAGATTCCACACAATTCAATTATTATATTTTGTGGTAATTTTCTTGTTCCTTTAATGTATTTAGATACGGTACCTTCATTTACAGAAAGCAATTCAGCTAAGTCTTTTTGGTTCATATTGTTTTTTTGTAAATGTTTTTTTATTACTTTTCCTGGAATATAACTTCTGCTATATTCTAGTTCTAATAGTTTAAGTTCTCTTAATATAATAATATAGTTATTGCTTTTTGTTATATTTGGATTATTTATTAAGGCTATTAAAGTATCTTCGTTTATATTTAAGTTATCAGCTAGATCTTTTGTTGTTTTATTTATTTCTGTTAGTTTTTGTTCTACTCTGTTTTTAAAATCATACATAAACATTTCTCTTTTTATTTAGTGTTTTCAAGTATTTTTTGTTTTTGGAAAAAATCTTTTAGAAATCTTACAATATCTTCGATATCAACTAGTTCCATTTCGGCACATAACATATCATCTTTATATAGACTATATTTGATCGTAGCGTTTGAGTCGTCGATTTCTCTAGTAGATGGGTCTGTCAAATAATCGCCATATTCTATGTCTTCTAAGTGATTAAAGCCGTGGATTGTGTCGTAATCAATATCTGTTCTCACTTCTGCTCCCATGGAGATTTTTTCTATTCTAAAATTTTCTTTCATTAGTTCGCTTGTAGTTATATTCATGTTTTTTTATCCTTTCTTTTTTATACTTGCCTAATAGGCAATGTATAGAGTAAAAAAAAATTATAAATTTCTTAATTGATTAAATGTGAAAGTGTTTAAATTTTTAATTCTTTCATCTAAATAGCTACATTTATCATTTAGTGGTACTTTTAGTGATAAATAAATTTGTAGAGTTCCAAAATTGGTTTTTTTCTTTGTTTTTATAATGTTATCGTCATTGTGTACGTCATATTTTGTGTTTTCTTTAAGTTCTTTTTTGACGAGTCTAAAGTATTCATTTATAAAACCAAGTGTTTGTCTTTCTTTTGGAGCGTTTTCAATTAAGTAGTAATATATATTTTGATCTGTAAATTTCATTTATTACTCCTTTTTTTTTTTTCTAAGTATTAATCGAGAAATCTTTGATTTCTGAATTTAGGTATGGTATAATATATAATGAATCGATGGATGTTCGATTCTTATAAAATTCATTTATATAATTTATTGAGAAAAAAAAAGCTATATTTATGGCTTTTTTTTTCTTTTGTTATGGAGTTGACTAATATGTATTATTAGAATATAATATAGGTGTATCCACAATATAACCTTTCTGTATGTATTTTTTTTTGCGAGATGACGGATATATTGGAAAAAAGAACCAGAACATTCTGGTTCTTTTTTCATTATATTAATTCCCCATATACACTAGTTGTTGAATAGCCATATGATGAGTTCCAACTATTTGAGAAATAAATGTATTTATTATCGATATGGAAGTCTTTTTCAAGTTCGATTTCAAACATAGATCCACCACCATTTGTAGGGTCTAATATTCCAAAGGCATAGTTATCTTGATCTTCAGCTTTTAGTACGAGGTTATTTTTATCGATTATTTCTTTTATATCATTTAGACTTAATTTTTTAACACAAGTTAAGACCCCAAGCATATAATGATTATCTAATTCATTAAAGAAAGATGATAAGAATTTTGAGTTTTCACGTTTATAATCGTCAAATAAGTCTTTAAATTCATATCCTTGGGATTTAAATAAAAGTTTGGTGAAATTATCGACATCGGTGTCAAATCTTTCTTTGTCAAAATCTTCGTTTTCGTTATAATATTCTTGGAAGGTATACCAAGTATCGCAAATAGCTTCGCCTTCTCTATTTAAGTTATTATAATCAAATAATAAATCTACGAGAATTGGTGTGGTGAAGTATTTATTGGTTTTTGTATTAACCTTAATGTATTCGCTTTGATTTTCGGTTAAATAATCACGTAATGTTTGTTTTTCATTATAATATAAATCTATTTCATTGTAAGAAATGTTTAAATATTCTATTAAAAATTCGTTTATTAGATTATCCATTAAATAATCCATATTGTATTCATATAATTGGTTGATCTGATCATCTTCAAGTTTTTGTTTTAATTTGTCTAAAAAAGTTTCATTTATTTTTAGTTTTGAATTGTTTTCATATTTTAATGATATCCATTCTCTTAGGTTGATTTTATCAAGTATGTCTGTATCAATTTCATTAATTTCAAGTGTAAGTTTGTCATCATCTAATTTTTTTAAATAATTTTCAAAAGCTTTTGTTATACCTTTTATAGTCATTCTTTACTCCTTTATATTTATTCGTTTTTTGGGTTGAAATAATTATCTATAGCTTGATCAATATGGTCATAATTAAATATTTCCACATCATCAAACATAATTTCTGCTATGTTTTCATAATTATCGTTGATTGTTTTTTCATCTAAATTATGAATATCATTTAGTCTAAACTTTGCTTCGTGTAGTAAAAACGCTTGTAGTAATTCGCTTGAATTGTAATTTTCATATAAGTTTTTTATTGTAGTATCGGTCAATTAAGTCTCCTTTTATATATTTTTCTAATACATTTGTATTATATATCCTATTGTTTCTTTATTGCCGTTAGTAAGTTTCATGAGTGGATAAACGCCGTCACCGTAATTAGTTCTGGAGTAAAATCCACGGGTTTTACCGTCATCAATGATTTTGTAATCTAGGCATTTACGAGAGAATGTCTTAGGATCTAATCCGTCAAAGACGTGATCTTCAAGCCACGCATACCAATCATCTTGATCTTCTATGTTTGGCATTTTTTCAAAAAAGCCAATCATACCAGCGTCTACTGGAAGATATTCGATTATTTCTTTTTTAGATTTAGAAAAAGCATAGTGGATGTCTTCATTTTCTTTAAGTATTATGATATGTCCTGGTCTACCTTTATCGACTTCTTCTGGATCAAAACCCATTTCTATATACATAGCACGGTCTTCTGGACTTTCTTTTTTGTATTTAACATAACAATCGTAAGTGCCTTTTTCTCCTAAATCAGTTGCGTGTAGGTGTTTAGCTTCCATACCATAGCACGGATCGAAAGCGTCAAATTTGTTTTCAAATGTTATTTTTCCAATGTATTGCATTTATTTCTCCTTTGTGAGTTATTGTTTTGTGATAATTATTGTATATAATATAGTGATGATTGCTCCAATATAAAATATGAGATAATAAGTTTGTTTTTTGTGTAGTTTATCTATTTCGTATTTTTTTTCAGCTAATGTGTTTATATTTTCTTTATATGTTGTTTCGTTGTTTTCTTCTATTATTGTATTTTCAAGAATTTCTGTGAATTCAGTATCTATAGCATTAATTTTTTTGTCAAAATTATTATATGTTGTAATTCCGTTGAAGATTACTAATAATAAAAGTATGATACGTATTATTTTTATATCGTTATCTGGTGTTGCATCTACAGTGAATTCCTTTGTGCTTATTATTTTCATGTCTGGTTTCATGTCATTGTTTTGTTTTATGTCATTATCTTGTTTCATAATTTTTTTTTCCTTTTTTTATCACATAATATTAATGTAGATAAGCAAGTTCTCCTGGTAAATATGGACTTTTAGTAATAATAATATAGTCGTTATTAGCAAAAGTTTTTATAAATTCATCAAAGTTTCTTATATCAATGTTGTATTCTTTGTTGATAATTTCAATGTCTTTATTTGTTATAGTTTCTTCTATAAGTGTCTGGTAAGCTTTTTTTGATTCTAAGTCAGTTCCTATTATTTCTGATACGTTATATTCTAGGTAATCATATGTTTCGTATTTAGTTAATGAGCCGTCTGCGGCTTTTATATATTCCATTTCATCGTTTGTATCATTAATACTTGATATTTCTAAAACGATGTTTTTGTTATCATTTAAATAGTCTTCAAGGCTTAGTATGTCATATTTTTCTTTTTCTTCTTTTGACACATCAATAAAGGTAAAATTTAAACTGTAAGTACATTCACCATGAAAAGTAAGTTTGATATTGTTTTCATCGATGTTTTCTTTATGTTCTTCGCTAAATAAACTTATACCTCTAAATTTTTTATTATCGTTTTTCATAAGATTTATAAAATTATTTATTTCTTTTTTATTACCAGTAATTTTGCCGTCAAATGTAGTAATATTAGCCATTTTCTTACTCCTTTACTAATTTTTTCGGGAAATCAATAGAGAAATCTATGATTTCTGGGTATATATGTAGAAATCTTATTGACATATATGAGTACTTATGATATAATATAAGTGTAGTAGTAAACTAATAGTTATAAAACTATAGTTAGATATTTTTTGGTAAATGTCAATCGTCTTGTGTTATGGGAGAACACAAGAAAAAAGAGAGAGCTTATTGTGAGGCTCTCTTTTTTTTTTATTAAATATTATTTTTGTAATTATCGATTTGTTTTAATATATCAATTCTTGTGTTTTCTGTAATGTTTATTATAGGTATGTTTTTGTTATTTGCTTGTTTCATAGTGTTTCTGGTTCCATTAGAAGTTCCAATAGGAAAAGCTAAAACTAGATCAATATTAGAATTAACCATTTCTTTGTTTCTGATTGGTCCTGCGGCTTTGCCGTATTTGTTCCAATTAGCAGGATAGACTTCAAGTTTGAAGCCTAGAGAGTTACTTGCATATCCTGCGATTTTGTCAGCTCCATGGCTGTTACCATGAATTATAGTTGTTTGGTTTGGATTTATTTCTAATTTGTCTATAATTGTTGATAAAATCCAGTACATTTCAGTAAAGTTATTATAATGTCTGGATCCTGTAATTAGTATTCGCATTATTTTTATCCTTGTGTTTTCATGTTATTTTGATATACTCTTTAGCTTCGTTGTAATATCTATTTTCGATAAGTTCTAGTTTAACTAGATCTTTAATATCTTTGATATTGATTGAATGATTTTTTGGATATTTGTTTATAAGAGTTGATTCAATAGAATTTGTGATTTCTTCTATTTTTTGATTATCGATTTTATTATTTGTTATCGAAAATATTTCAATTATTGATTGTTTTAGTATATTTTTATCGAATTTTTCTTTTGAATTATCTTTTTTAATAATTTGCATGGTTTATTCCTTTATATAATCGACTAAAAAGTCTTCGTAAGTTGATTTATATTTATATAGTTCTTTTGTCACAGCATTACATATCATAATTATATTATTATATATATAATGATCAATTTGTGTTGTGTCAGATAAAAGTACGTTGATACTTCTTAGAGTATCTCTAAATACGTCTACATTTCTAGTATCATTATTTCTTTTATTTGCGAAAGCTTCGCTGAGCTTTTCATTGTCATAATAATATAAATATATAAACAAATTGAATAATTCATTCTTTATTTCTTGATTATATTCTAAATCGTAAAAGTTAGTCGTTAAAAACCCAATAGAACTTAAAGCTTCACATGAATATATAATTAATTCTTTTGTATCATCGAATTGATGAAGAAACTTTCCACCTTTTGAAATTATTTCTTTAGCTTTTGTTTTTAGTATTTCATTCATATTATATTCCTTTCTTTTTTATATTATATGATAATTTTTTGTGTATACAATGTATTTCTCGGGGAACGTTTCGTGCCCGTGTTGTTGCATTTTCATCTCATATATGATATAATAATGAAGAAAAAGAGAATAAATACAGGAGGTTTTTTATGAAGTTAAATAAAAAAATATTAATGGTTGGAGCTTTACTTATTGCCTTTACTGCATGTAATTCAGATAAAAAAGATGATACGAAAATTAATGATAAGGCTAATACCGAAGTTACTGAAAGCACTAAAAATGCAAAAAATACAAAAGATAACGAAGGTATGATTGTGAATCCACCAATAGAAAATTTAGAAATAACTTATAGTTCAGATGAGGGTGTTGAAAAAAGTGAAAATATTGAAGACGAAGATAGTGAATCAGAAGTAGATGAAAATAATGATAATTAATCTTGTCAAACGATTAAATATTTGATATAATAATAGAAAGTATATATGAAAAGAGGTGTTTTATTTATGGATTTGCTTTTTATGGTTTTATTATGTATTTTAGTTGTTCTTAATATTGTTAATATGGTTTTTGCAATGAGAATTTTCTTAGAATCTAAAAGACGTGAGAGTGAAATTAAAGAAAAGATTATCGATTTACGAAACGAGTTGATTAGATTTGCACAAAATAGAAAATAAAAAAACTACGGTTTATGCCGTAGCTTTTTTTAGTTTTCGGATAGATATTCGTCAAGTAATTTTTGGTGTTTATCTATTTTTGGTCCTATTTTTTGTAAAATTTCATTATATTTTTCAAGGTTTACATTTATTGTATATTTTACATCGTTTAAGTCTGTGGCATTGTTTAGAGCAAGTAATAATTGCATTATGTCTAAATTGAGGGTCATATTTAAGCTAAGAAGTTCTTCGCTTAAATTTATCAGATCTTTGGTTTTATTTTTGTTTTCTAAAAATTCTTCGTTTATATTGTGATTTGTCATTGATATCTCCTTGTTTTTTCTTTTATTATACCACATGTGAAATAATTTTGAAATAATATTTGACAAATGATATATCATGGTATATAATACTAAGTATCGAACCAACCCTATGATTCATCGGTACAACGATGTAGGGGCAGCATCTGAGAGTGCGTAAAGCATATTAAGGATACTTTATATGTTTTATGTTCGTCTAATTATAAGTGCGTAGAAAACACAAAGATTAGATGAGAATCGCTTAGATAAAGTGAAACCGTTGATGTTGGCAGCAGCAATTACATAGTTAAGACAGGAAAATACGTCAGGTGGAACAATATGAGGCTTATGTTAATAGCATAGCCGAAATCCAATCCAGATTTTAGTTTGGCCGCTTTAATTATGGGGGAAAAGCCAATAATCCGCTTATCCAGTAGGCTGTAACGAATTTAAGTTACGGTCATGACGAATTTCTGTACGAGTAGCTCAAATGTTCTGGATGATTCTTAAAGTTTGAAACAATGATAGTTATTTATAGATTTACTTGGATCAATTTTGTGAAAGTGGGTGAAAGTTAGAGGTATTAGTCCTCTTAGAGTTTATGAAGTGTTACTTCTAGGGTGTGAAGGTTAAAAGTCGCTCTTTTAATCTCACTTACATCTTCTCTATGGTCGAATAAATGTAGTAGTTGTGAGCTATGGCGAAGGTCGGGTTCAATACATAATTAAGAGAGTCATAATTTGGCTCTCTTTTTTTTGTTTATTTTTATGAAAAAGCAGACAAAAATAAAATAATATGGTATAATATAAGCATATAAAAAATATAAAAACAGAAAGAGGTATTATTCATGGGTGCATTATTAAGCGGAAAAGGCCTTATTATTGCAATAGTTGCAGTTATTATATTATTAGTTATCGCTGTAACATTGATTTTTAGAGTTATAGCTCCACCTGATATGGCTTATATTATTTCGGGTAGAAAGAAAAGAGTTATAGTAGGTAAGGCTACCGTAAGAATTCCAATTATCGAGAGACTAGATAAACTATCTTTAAGAGTTATGTCAGTTGACGTTAAAACAGGAGATTTTGTTCCAACTAATGATTATATGAACGTCAAGGTTGACGGGATCGTTAAAATTAAGATTCCTAACACAGAAGAAATGATAGATAGAGCCGCTCAAAACTTTCTTAATGCAGGAGATGACTATATTATAGAATCAGTGCAAGAAGTTCTTGAAGGTAATATGCGTGAGATTGTTGGTCAAATGAGATTAACAGATATGGTTCAAGACAGAAAGAGATTTGGAGAGTTAGTTCAAGAAAATGCGGTTCCAGATTTAGAAAAATTAGGTCTTGAAATTGTATCGTTTAACGTTCAAACTTTCCAACCTGAATCTGATGTTATTAGTGATCTTGGTGAAGAAAACAAATCAAAAATTAAAAAAGATGCTGCGATTGCTAAAGCACAAGCCGAAAAAGAAATTGCAATGGCTCAAGCGTCTGCAAATAAAGATGCTAATGATGCTAATGTTGAATCACAAAGAGTAATAGCTGAAAAGCAAAACGAACTAAAAATTAGACAAGCGGAACTTAAAGAAGAAGCTGATAAAAAGGCTGCTACTGCCGCTGCTGCTCTTGAAATTCAAGCTGAAATCGAAAGAAAGAGAAAAGAAGAAGTTCAAGCTGAAGCTAACTTAATTAAAGAAGAAAAAGCTATTGAAATTGAAAAAGCTAAAATTGAAGCTGAAAGAAAACAACGTGCTGACGCTGAATTATATGAGGCTCAAAGAAAAGCTGACGCTGAAAATTATGAAAGAATAAAACAAGCTGAGGCTGAAAGAGAAAGACTTCTTAAAGAAGCTGAAGGTATTAAGGCTAAAGGTGAGGCTGAAGCTGAGGTTATAAAACTTAAAGCTATTGCTGAAGCCGAAGGTATTGAAAAGAAAGCTGCTGCTATGCGTGAGTACGGACAAGCTGCTATTCTTGAAATGTACTTTAAAGCTCTTCCTGATGTTGCTAAAAATATTGCTGAACCACTTAAAAACATTGATAAAATTACAATGTATGGTGAAGGTAACAATGCAAAAATGGTTGGTGATATCACAAATTCACTTACTCAAATCTCTGAGGGCCTAAATCAAAGTATGGGTGTAGATATTAAATCCATATTTGCAGGAGCTTTAGGTCAAAAGGTTATTGATAAAAATAAATATAATAACGAAAATAAAGAGGTTAAGGAGAAAATTGAAGCAGAAAAAGTAGATATCGACATAAAAGAAAAAGAATAATTTTAAAAGAGATCGTTAATTCGGTCTCTTTTTTTTTTGGTAAATAATAAAAAAAGCTTGATATTTGGGTGGTTTTTTGATATAATAGAGGTATAAAAGAATAAAAAAAAAAAGAAAGGGTGTGGATGGACTATTGATTGAATTAATTCGTAGCGAACATGATTTAATTGTTAATTATAAGTGTGATGATAAATATAAGAAAAAGATAGATGATCTTTATGTTGATGATGCTTATATGAGATTTTTAAGAATACCAGATAATTTAGACGAAGTATCTAATTTTTTAAATTTAAAAAAAGTTGATGATAATCTTTATGCGTTTGATGTTTCTAAAATGTTTTATGAAAAATTAATGAAAACACGACCTGGTGATATGGAAATATATAAAGAATTAGCAATTGATACTATATATAAATTAGGTGGTTTAGATTTCTTATATATTTATTTTGATAATAAGAAACGTAAATTGGTAACAGGTTATTTTAGTTTAGTTATAGATGCAAGTTTTAAAAATGGTTATTATATTACAGGGGTTAACACAGCTGAAAATATTAACTTTAATGTTGATAAGTCAATAATTTTTGATATATTTTTTAATAATAAAGTTGATGATTTCTATGATTTTATTAAGCTTGATGAAAACATTAAAAAAGATAAGTATTTATCAATGCCGATTGAGGAAAGAGAAAAAATTAAAAATAAAGAAAAATATGATCGTTTTTGGAATAATAAAAGACGTCAGTTTATGAAAAAGAAAAATAATAAAAAATAAAGTAAAAAAAAATAATAAGGAAAGGATTATATAAAAAATTGATATGAAAGGTATAGTATTATTTTTGTTAATGTTTGTGTGTTTTCTTTGTGCGATGCGTGAGTTTTTGTTTACGTTAAAATCAAAAGGAGAAATGTTATTAACACATAGGGTAAATTTTTGGAAATTTATTTCATTTTCAATATTATTTGAAATGTTATTTTTTGTAAGTGGTTATAGTATTAGTAAAACATTTCAAAGTGTGATTCCTGTTTTATTAGTTATTATGGTTATTTTCATAGCTATAATGATCACTATGAAAGATTTTGAAAAGTTAGATATAAATGTATTTTCAAATTTTTTACCAAAATCTTCTGCAAGTACATCAGATGATTATGATGAGTATTTTTATAAGAAATACGGATCTAAATTATCAACAGATGATAAGTTTTATGTAGATGATTATAAATCAGATGATGGTTTATCTTATTTATCACATAAAAACAAAAGTGAAAGTATTATTGCTTATACTTTTTCGATAAATGAGATTGTTTAGTAAAAAAGAGAGGTTTTGACCTCTTTTTTTTATCAAATTTTGTGATTTATGTGAAGTTGTTCACGGGTATAATAATATATGAAAGGTGGTTTTAATGGGAAAATATAAAGTAAATGAGATAATGAAAGATGAAACTTTTAAAAAAGATTTTGTATATATGAAAAAAGGTCTTAAAGTTTTAGATATTGAAAGTTCATTTAAAGAATTAATGGCTATTAGTAGTGATTTCTATGAGTATTATGAAGTTTATAAAGATTTGTTACACAAGTCATATTCTAAAGAAATTAATTATTATTTAAATAAAATATTTACATTGACTGATGCTGATACTATGCCTTTATTACTAACTTGTTTTTATGATTATAAAATGAGTTTGATAACTGAAGATGTGGTAATTGATTGTTTAAAATTCTTGTTAAATTATTTGTTTAGATTTATTATTGCAAAAAAGAATAATTTAGATAATATTATGATAAAAGTAGCAGGAAGTATGTATAATAAAAATGTGGATGAAGATATAATTGAATTTGTCTATTATGATTTGTTCGCAAATATGTTTTTAAATGATCCGTCTTATGTATCTAATGATCAGTTTGTGGAATTATTAATTGAGTCTGATTTGTATAATTTAAAAAATGGTATTGTTGTCAAAGAAATACTTGAGATAATTGAACTTTCATCTGGTGAGTATATTGATTTAAGTGGTTTAACAATAGAGCATATCATGCCACAAAATAAAGATAGTAATAATTGGGATGAACTAAATAAGTCTTATTTGTATGATAAGTATTTACATACACTTGGTAATTTAACTTTGACACAAGTTAATTCTAGTTTGTCGGATAAATCGTATAGTGATAAACGAGATATTTTAATTAATTCCAAACTTATAGTTTTAAATAAAGATATTTATGAAAATAAATTTTGGTCTTATGATGTATTAATAAAAAGAGCGGTTAGACTTGCGGGTATATTTTTAGATGCGATTGCTTGTAAAAGTGTTAAATCCTCGAGTGATTTGCCTTTTAGAAAGAAGAATATTAATGACCTTAATACTTTTACATCTCTTAAGTTTAAAAGAGTTTATATCGCAAATAAACCGTCTGATAATATACGTAACTTATCTGATGTTTTAGACTTACTAATGGTTGATCTGTATATGAAGTATAGTGCAAAACTTGAAAAACTTGCACTTGATGGTTATAAAGGTGACGGTTTTAATAAATATATGATCTATTATAATGAGTTTAAGTTAAAAGATCCGAAAGAAATTTATAGGTCGGGTGTGTTTTACGAAAGTAATTTAGATAATTATAGAGCATATAAGATGATTAGAAATCTATTAACTGAATTTAATTTGGGTGTATCTTATGTAGAATTTATATAAAAAAAAAGAAGAGGCTATTTAGCCTCTATTTCTTTGCGGTATTTATTTGGTGATATATTATATTTTTTACTAAATTTGTTTATAATCATTCGTAAATAAGAAAATCACCTAATTTATTAGATGGATGAATTATTGATGTAACGAATGGTGTTATGTTATTGATATTATACTGTTTATTCCTTGATATATCACGGTGAATATGTTATAATTATTATAAGGAATAACATATGAAAAAAGGAATTAAAGTTAGGATTTATCCTAATAAATCTCAAAAAAAATTAATAGAACAAATGATAGGTAACGATAGGTTTTTATGGAATTATTTATTAGATAATATAAAAAATAATGGTAATACGATTAATAAATACGAACTTATAACATCATTACCTAAACTTAAAAAACAATTT